>Ga0114997_10002088_pt1 | contig 16305 bp, 12 predicted proteins | sample ArcticOcean_MG_C_2_FD_87045 | JGI IMG/M metagenome (GOLD analysis project Ga0114997, IMG submission 87045) | Marine microbial communities from western Arctic Ocean - ArcticOcean_MG_CB4_136 | ecosystem: Environmental > Aquatic > Marine > Oceanic | place: Arctic Ocean: Canada Basin | collected...
TCTAGCTGAATCTAATATTCCTCCAGTAATATCAACTGCATTAAGTACTGGTATTCTAGCTGAATCTAATATTCCTCCAGTAATATCAACTGCATTAAGTACTGGTATTCTAGCAGAGTCAATAGTTCCAGTTAATTGGCCAGCTGGAAGATTTGTTAATGATGCTCCAGATCCGCTAAATGTAGTTGCGGTGGCAGTTCCTGTGATATTAAAACCGCCAGAACTTGTTTGTGCTTTTAGAACGTTATTATTATATAAGAAAACGGCACCATCTTGTTGAGCAATTATAGAATTTTCATTATGCTTTGGTCTTATATAAATGTTATTTAGACTGCTGGATTGTGTATTATTTGCACCATTTGAAATAAAAAGGTGACCTTTTCCTCCATTTATTAAAGATGTGTTTCCATCAGTTGAAATAATACTAAACGCGGAATCTGCTGAAGGACCTCCAACTTGAAGAAGACCACCAGATATAGTTGCAGAATCAGCATCGATTGTACCTGTTACAGTAGTACCGTATGTAGTTGTTGCAAATTTTGCAGAATTGTTATAGCGAAGTTCTACTGCTCCATCAGCAATAAATCTTGCCATATACTCACCGCCACCATATTGGGTGCCAGTTTTAGCAATTTCAAGCTTATTACTTGTTGTTATCCAAGTTCGGCTCAAACCGCCTTGAATTATGCTGTGTGGTGCACTATATATATTAGTATGGAATATTTTTAAATCGCTATCATTTCCAAATGTTAAAACTTTATTATCAGCAAAATCAGCATTTAATATATTAGAAAAGTTTGAGTCAATCATTACTTGCGTAGTTGCAGAATCTGTACTCGCCGGAGTTCTTGCAATCACGTAATCAGAGTCAATAAGCGCTATTGCTTCTGCAGAATCAATGCTTAATGCTTGAACTCTAGCATTTGTAAAGTATAAGTTACTTGAACCTTCGCTAAGATCGTCTGTGTCGTTTGCAGAGAGGTTAAACCCTGAGGCACCTGCTACTCCATCAATTCTTAACGTGTTGTCGCTATCATTGTAAGTAACTGTTATATTTGTTCCACCTACTACCAAGTCATTTAGTCGATCATCAACTCTTTCATTAGTATAATATAGATTACTACCTTCACTTAAGTTATTTGTTGACTTAGTTCCTAATGCAGAGTCAAAGTTCGAGTCAAAGTCAAGATACTGACCTTGAAATGGTTTGTTAAATACAAATTTATCGCCTGATGCAGCGTATGTTAATGAGGCACCTGCTCCATTAATAGTAATACCTGCACCGTCAGCAGCAGCAGCATTTGCGGCAGAGTCAGCAAGTACTATGTTCTTATCATTAATACTTACAGTAGTAGAATTAATAGTTGTTTGTGTGCCTTCAACTTGTAAGTTACCAAGTATTTGAACAGTACCTGTATTGTCGCCTACAGCCGCAGGATCAATGACAAAATTCGCAGGACCTCTTACTGAATTAAATGTTACATTGTCACTAGTTCCTACTGATTGTCCAATTGATATAACACCAGAACCAGAATCGTAGGTAACACCAGTTCCTCCTAGTAATGATGCTTTAGCATCACTATCAGCTCTTGCAGTTGTGTAATATAAGTTATTAGAACCTTCACTAAGTTTATTTGTTGAAGCAGAATCAAGATTCATATCAAAGTCAGAATCAACTCTCGCTTTTGTATAATATAAGTTAGTTACTTCAGGTACTTGGGAAGTATTAGCATTGCCTAAATCAGCAATTAATAAAGTTGGTATTCTTGCTGAATCAATAGTTCCAGTTAATTGGCCAGCTGGAAGATTTGTTAATGATGCACCAGATCCAGTAAATGTCGCCGCAGAGATATCGCCAGTAATAGTTGCAGAATCAGCATTTACTTGACCATTAATTGTTACACCTTTTCTATCAGTAGTAGGAGTAAATGTTGTAATATAACCATTAGCAGAGTTATCTAATTCAAACTTCCCTTTAATTCTAAGATCGCCGTCTTCGTAAAGTCTAAGTTTTTCAGCAAAAGTCGATCCATCCATTAATGAAATAGCAAACTGAGTATCTGCATTAACACTGTTATATTGACTAGATGCTTCTACTTCGATTTTTGCAGTTACATCATCAGCAGGCCCTCCACTAGCGTCATTTGGAGCCTGAAATTCTATCAAACCAATTGTAGCTCCAAAACTTATATCACCATTACTATTTTGCAATTTTAATCTACCACCACTAGCAGTTGCACTAGTAATTGTACTGTTGACTGTAATTGAACCAGATGCAGTATCATTGGCATCACTTCGTAAAAATTGTGTACTATTTAAATTATCAAGAGTGTCTGCATCAACATTTAATGCATCAATATATGATTTTGTAACTGCGCTATCAATCATCACTCTGATATTAGATGAATCAACTTGAATATCATCAGTATTAGCAATTATACCTTTACCACCTACTACATCAACAGTTTTAGTAGAATTTATTGTTCCACCACCAGTTAATCCAGTACCGGCAGTAACTGATATTCCTGTTAGTGCACTATCAATTATTACTCTAATATTAGCTGAATCAACTTGAATATCATTGGCATTAGTAACTATACCTTTACCACCTACTACATCAATAGTTTTGGTAGAATTTATTGTTCCACCTCCAGTCAAACCAGCTCCAGCAGTAACTGATATTCCTGTTAGTGCACTATCAATTATTACTCTAATATTAGCTGAATCAACTTGAATATCATCAGTATTAGCTATGATGCCCTTACTAGCTACTAAGCTGAAGACACCGCCACCAGAATATTTTAGACCAGTTCCTGCACTTATTGCAGACTGAAATGCTATAGTACGATCATCAGAATCGTGTAATGTTGTTGGGAACGATTGTCCATCAGCAGTATTAATGGTAAAGATTCCAGAGGTTGAATCATATGCCGTACTTGTTACACCAGCAACAAGAGTCGTTCCAATTGAATCAATAAACCCAGATTGGTTTACAGTAAGAATTGGTACTTGTGATGCACTTCCATAAACACCAGAATCAACAGTTGATGTTCTTGAAATTACATCACTATGCAGGTTTACTAAAGTAGCGCTATCTCTATTTACAAATTTTTGTAGTGCAGAATCAAATGCTATGATCTGATTATTAGATGCATTAACAATTTGTGTATCAGATAAAGATTTAAATTGTAACCCTTGTTGTACAACACTTCGAACAGGAGTGCCTATCACTATCTTTTTTACAAAAGTAGTTTGTCCAGTAGTCCTTACTTTAGCTGTGAACGTAGTTTGTCCAGTAGTAGTAACCTTGTTGGCCATCTTTACCTCACTTTGTAACTGAAGGTGTTACTTGTATACGGCCCTCAATGATTCTTTCTCTAATTGTATCACCACCACTATCGTTGAATGCAAGCTCAGCATCATAAACATATCGACCGGGTTTTAATGCATCAGTTTGAGCATTAGTTAAACTTATTGATGCTATTCCTCCAGTAACACTAGAAATAATAGAAGTAAAAGTTGTCGTATCAGAATCACCGCTATTGTAATTCTTTTTAAGCTTTGCTGTTAATGTGTGTCCTGTGAGATTTTTAGCTGTATCGTTTTTATCTACTAAATGTAGTTCTATAGTAACGTCAGCACCTTGATCAATTGATAATTCTTCGTATTGGGCCATGAAATACCTTCCGTAGTTTCTTTGTCGGACGCGCCTTCACGCCCCTGCCATTAGAACTATTTATACAAATTAAGTTTTATAAGTGTTATAAATAATTTTATGAATATTATATTATTAAAGCACGGCACAAAATATAATGCCGATGACGTAAATAAAATCTATATCGCTCTTAGTCCATATACATCTGCAAAATTTTACTGTTTTACAGAAGATAAAACAGACGTAATTATAGATTGTATTGATATTCCAAAAAAACCAAATTTAATGAGGTGGTGGAATAAAATGCATGTATTTAGAGAAGACTTTGAGTTAGAAGGTAAATGCATTTTGTTTGATATAGATATTAAAATACTTTCCGATCCATTCCCATATATAAACAATATAGATTGGAATTATCCTACGTTTATGAAAGATCCATGGAAAAAAGATAAGTTTTTTAGAAAACACTCTTATGACACTGAACTTAATAGTTCGATATTAACTTGGACTTCACGAAAAAATTCATACATTTGGGATATTTTTAGTAAGAACATAGATTATAATACTCGAAAATATAAAGGAATCGATAGATTTTTTTGGCATGAAGAAATAGAATGGAGAAGCTTTGACGATGGAATATATAACACCATTGCTTTACAGAAATACATTTAATACTTTATCTTTTTTATATAAAAAATCTGCAGTACAAGAAGAATTTGATCTATTTAGAATAAAAGATGTTTTAGATTCTTTTAGTGAAGGACAAATTTTCAATAAACAGTGGGCGGTGCAAGAACTTAATAAGCTGATTGATATTACTCATGAAGAATGTTTAGTAATTGGAAGCTGGTATGGATTGTTTTCTCATATGTTAGCAGAATCTGGTTTTAAAGGTAAAATAATTAATATTGAATTAGATGATATGTGTAATAAGATAGCTAAAAAACTAAAAGTTCATGATAATATAATATTTAAACATGCAGATGGTATGGAAATATTTAATGAACTTAATTACGGAAATAAAATACTAGTATGTACTGCGTGTGAGCATATAAATGATGAAGAGTTGGCTTTCACTTTAAAACAAAAACATGAAGATATGTTAGTTTGTTTACAGTCAAATAATTATTATGAAATAAACAGTCACATTAACTGTAAAGACAATTTACAAGATTTTTTGGATAGCTTGCCTTTAAACAACATAATGTATTCTAGTACTAAAAGATACAAAGATGAATATGATAGGTTTATGGTGATTGGAAAATGAGAGTAATCTTTAGTATATACATAGATTTTGATGAAAAAGATTTTGAAGTAAATATGGATTTAAATAAAAATATAAGAAATAAGAATAAATTTAAGACTTATTATTCTTTTTTAAAAAATAAACAAATCGAATATGCTAAAACAAATAATGTTGATTACATTTTATATGAAAATAATAATAGATGGAAATCTTATAAAACCCAATTTGAAACAAATTATCCATATGTATCTAAATATAATATTGTAAATTTTTATAAAATACAACTTATGTATGATTTATGTGAAAAGTATGATGAAATTTTATATTTAGATTTTGATGTTGTACCTTTAACAAGTGATAATATTTTTAATAATATTGATTTAACAAAGGGCATCGCATGTAAGATTAATCACGAAGGAACTCCAGGTTCTTACTTTAGTAAAAATCATCAAGAAGCTTATTTTTTAAAAACAGGGAGTATGCATTTTTCTGAAAGATCTCCCTTTGCGAAATATTGGAATTGCAAAGCTATGTTAATTGAAAATGATTTAAATGGAGATAACGATGTATACAATACTGGAATAATACTAGCTAATAAATGTCATTTACAAAAACTAAAATATTTTAAAGATTTCGACAAAACATTGAAATTTATGAATAATATAAAAAATGATAAACACTCGATGTGGCCAAACTATATACAAAAAACATTTGGCTATGATAATGAAACATTATTTAGTTATAAGATGAAAAGTAATAATATAAATTTAATAAATTTAAATGACGAATGGCATTTTACTTTTTCTCGCACCAAACATCATATTCCTAAAAAAACTAAAATGGTTCATATAATTAACAAAAATTTTAAATATGTAGAAGAATATGTCAAAAAAAATAATTTATAGTATATGGTCAGATTTAACTGTTGCACATACTTCTGTTAATGATTATAAAAAAGAATCTTTTAATAAGTATAAAGATACTTTAATAAAAATACAAAAAGATTATGCGTTTAAACACGGTGCTGATTATGAGTTATTTACTCCAGTATCTACAGATTATACAAATGTTCAATTTGATAAAATTTTAAAATTTGAAGATTTAACTAATTTTTATGATCAAGTGGTTTATTTCGATCTCGATATAATACCAATAACTAAAAAAAACATATTTGAAGAATTTTCATTTGACAATATTTGCATATACGATTATCTTATAGATATTAATAATGCAAGAACAAGGAACCAAATAAAATATTTTTTTAAAGAAAAAAAAATTATGAATCATATGAACAGACATTCGAAGGTTTGTGCTAAAAACGCTATGTTGCTTTTACATGATATAGTAGGAAATCAAAAAATATGTAATACCGGAGTTATAGCTGGAAATAAAAAAGCAGCCGAAGCTTTATCATATTCTAAAAATATAAAATTAATGAATAAAACACTAAAAGAAGCTAAAAAAGATAGCTTGTATCCAGAAGAATATTCTAAAGGATGGATCAAAAATAATGAAATATATTTTTCTTTTCTATTAGAAAAATATAATATTAAATATAATAATATAGGAATACAGTGGAACTATATATTAGACGATTTAGTACAGTCTTTTACTCCAGCTGCTCATTTAATACATCAAGTAAATAAGGATTTTCATGAAACAATACCCGGACTCAAGCAGATTTAAAAAATGGAAGCCGCCGTATACAATTGTACTAGACACAACTACATTTTGCAATGCTAAGTGCCCGCAATGTTCAAGAATTAACTCAAAAGAAAATTCTAAATTAGAATTTGCAGGTAAAACACTAAAATCCTTGCCTTTAATACACGTTTCATTCGAAAAAATTAAAAAAACATTCAACGAAAAAAGTTTAAATACTATAGGACAAATACAACTTTGTCCAACTTGGGGCGATCATATGATGCATCCACACGCACTTGAAATAGTAGAATATTTTTTAAGTACTAATAAATGGATTACTGTTGTTATAAACACTAATGGAAGTATGAGAGATGAAGAATATTGGTGGAATCTTTGTGCTTTATCTATGAAATATAAATCTAGATTATTTCCTAGGAAAAGATTAAAAATAGTATTTGCAGTAGACGGCATTGATCAAGAAATGCATGGATTATATAGAAGAAATACTAATTTACAAAAAGTATTAAACCATATTAAGATATGTTCTGAATTTGAAGATGCGATTGACGTATCAACACAAACTGTAGTATTTAAACATAATCAAGAACATTTAAAACAAATTGCTGATCTTTGTAAAGAATATGGTTCAGAAAAACACACTTCAGTTGTAAGTGATAGATTTATCAATGACCAAAGCGAAAATAAAAATACTTATAATTTTTACGATGAAAATAATAATAAATTACAATTGCATAAAGTTACAAATGAATGGCTAGCTAATTTTAAAAAAGATGGAGCTTTAAATGCTAGAAATTTAAGTGCAGAATTAACTAATAAACCTACTTGCGGTTGGTCTTTAACTAATGCTTTACAGATAAATTTTGATGGAAATGTTTGGCCTTGTTGCTATTTTGGAAATTCTGCAGTAATGCAAGGCGAGAAGTGGAAAAATCATCATGAATTTATAAAAGAATATTATAATTATAATAATAATATATATGACACAGAATTAAAAGATATATTAAGTAATGGTTGGTGGCAAAAATTGCCATACGTATTAGAATTAGATAATACAGTTAGAAATTGCATAAAGCATTGTACTAGTCGTATAGCAAATCCTGAATCATTAAGATTAAATACTATATTATAAATCAGCTATACTTATTGCTACTTTCATTGCTTCAATCATTGTTTTAGCTTGTCTTAGATTCTTTTTCTTTGTCCTGTTTGTTGATTTTTTTATTCCATCCATTTCAAATAATTGTAACTTGAACATAAATAATTTTTCTTTATCTTTTTCAGGATCAAATTCACCAAACACAACTTGAGCTAGTGCTTTATAAACGTCAGTGCCTATATCATTAATGTCATAGATCATACCACGTTCTTTAGCAATTGATATAATAGTATCTTCAAGAGCATCGTTTTTATCTTTAATATGCTTATAAGTAGCTTCGTGTAAGGCATCAATATCAATATGCTTCAACAAATTTTGCCAATGAACGTTGTCTTCTTCGGCCATAATATGTTCTACTCGTGTTTCATCATTAGGCCCTTCCCATGTCACTTCAACAGTGGTTCTGGCATTATCAGTAAAATGTGCTGATAAAAATTTATGTTCTGGGATTGCCATAATTAACTCCTATTTATTTTTAAAGTATACGTACTCACTGTAGATTCTGTACCATTTGGAAATTCCTGTGCTCTATAATCATCTGCAGAAAGTGCACCAGTCACTTGATGGTTACCGGTAACACTAGTTAGTCTTGTATCAGGCATGGTGCCTTTACTACCACCAGTAGCAGATATCCCTGATGCTTCTCCCGTTCCGTGAATCCCATAACGTATTCTCGATCCTACAGTATTTGCAGTATGGTGCCTTATTTCTGCTAACAACATTGCATCAAAATTTGTTACAGGATATGCTTGTAAATCATTACCACTATTTACTTGGAATGGCTGTGTAAATGAAGGTGCAGATCCTTGATCACCTTTATATAAGTGAAAAAAAGCGTGTGTCTCTGGATGATCTTGATATGATCCAGACGCACCGATATTGCCAGTAGTAAATTCTGAAAGATCTGCTTTAGTGTCTTGATAGATTGGAGTATCTGACACTTCAGTATGATCAGACTGTGTACTGGCTGTTGCGTTTGTGCCTGAACTTGCAACTTTAAACGTGCCAGGTCTAGTGTTGCCGTCTATAAGCAATCCTATGGCATTGGTGATAAAAGTATCAAAAACATCTGTAGCAGTCATAGCTTGAATTGTACCACTTCCGTCATAGTATACTGGATATAATTTATTATTAGTGTCACTCGGTGTACTTACTGACGCAACAGTTTGATCGATTTTATCAAAGGTAATTGGAGTCACTTGTTCTGGTTCCGGAGTTGTACTCTCAGCCGGATTTGCTGTTGTACTGCCTCTGGCTTGACCTGACTTCATTCGCGTATCTGTTAATGCATTCAAAAAACCATTATTTGAAACTACACTTAATGTAACACTTGGATTGCCGCCATACACATATATGCATCTATTTACTATTTGAGTAATCATGGCTGCGGTCATCTCTCTGAGATTCCCTCCATCATTATATAGTGGCCTTCTTACTGCCATGATATTAGACCCCTGCGCCGTGTATCGTCTTTAGTGTACTACCTGATGAATCCTTTATTAAGAGAGTTGATAAACTTTTTAATTCTACCGAACTTATAGCATCATCCGCCATTTTTGCTTCAGTTACTGCATTCGGCTCAATCATAGAAGCATTAACAGTGTTTGACGGAATAAAAAATCTACCTTGACTGGAATCAAAGCCAATTCCATTTGCACTGTCTTTTATAAAATTAGACATGATACTTGTTTCACCAGAATCTCCTCTGATTAAAGCAAGCACTTCAGCTGAGTCCATAGCGTTAGATTGAATTAAACTTATAACATCAGCTGAATCAACTTTATTTACTTGAGTATTGATCTCATTTAATGCTGCAACTAAACTAGATTTATCTGTAGTGGTTAAGGCTGCTTTGTCACCTAAATCACTAGATACTGTATTTGTCTTAGTAACTAGAGTAGTTATTGGATCCGATAATAATATTTCAGTGACTGCCATCTTTTCCCTCTATTAATTTTTGTAACATAGATTTCATTTCAGTAACATCGTTTTTTAAATCTTCAAAATCTTTTTCTTTTTGTTTTCTTTCAAGCTTTCTTTTTCTAGCGGCTTGTATCTCTTCTTTATTTATATTCACTATACTTCCATAAGATCCATTTCTTGCTAAGTTACTGTGTCCTTTTACTTTAATGTAATTCATTATGTACTCAAAGCAATAACTCTTAAATTATCAAGAACTGGTGAAAAAGCTTGATTGGTACTTCTTAGTACAACTTTTACTTGATACTTTTTAAAATCTAAAATATCTCCGCCTAATCCACCATATAAGTATGTGTATTGTCTAAAAACATTTACATTATCGTCTGCAGGTATATCAGCTTCTTGAGGAACTAAAACAAAATCTTCTTCTTCAAGCAAATCATCAATATCACATGTTCTTACATAAACTTGGAAATCAGTAGCCACTGGCCTATTAGCATCAATTAGAATTTTTAATCCTACTGCCGCTTCTTCAAGTACAACTTCTCGAGCTAAATGCTTAGATGCCGAGCTTCCTTCTGTTTTTGCAGTTTCATCAACAAAATTAAGAGGAACATTAAAATTATCTGTTGCAGATGATGCTTGCTTATCAATAACATTTGATATTAATCCGACAGATGATCTTTGCATATCGATCATTGGAGCTCTATCTGAATCTCCAAGCATAGTAATTTCCATTTCTAATGACTTTACTTGAACACCAACTTGGCCTATTTGATTTGTTTCAGCACTATCATTTGCTACTAATTTTAAATTTTCAAATGAACTATTTTCAAGTAAAGGTACACTGCTGAACGAACCTTCTTTTTGAAATTCATTTTCTTCTTTTTGTGCGTATGATCTACTAGTGGTTGTTTTTATTGCAGCTTGTATGTCTGTTCCTACTGGAATGTTTGTTTGTATATTAGGAAATACAGTGTTATAGCTTATATTCTTTGTAGATTGAATAAGTGATCCGCCAGCTCTAATACTTGCAGTTGCAGAAGAATCTGCAGTAAATTTATAACCAGTAAAATCTATAGATGTTATATTATATTTTTTGTTTAACGTAGCTGCAGATATACCTCCAACACCCACTGAATCAACTCCTGAAAGCGTAACACCTTGCGCTACTTGCAAGCCATGATGAGGATGAAACACTGTGACCACATTCGATCCACTATCAACAGAAATAGGATTAGGTTGCAAAAGGTGTTTAGGCACAGAAGCATTTTTAAGTATAGCTTTAGCACTATTCTTTTTAAATTTTGCTCGGTGCATTCTAAATGTTAAGTCTTGATTCTGATCAGGAGTAAACGTTCTACCATTTTGCGAATAAAATAAACTACCTAATGTAGGTTGTTTATTCACTCTTTTTTCTGTAGATGCTACAGTAAATTCGTTTATTTCTGCAACATAAATTCGATAGTCTTTCGAATCTGCAGTAACAACTAAAGCATATTCATTACCGCCTTTTAAAAATAAAGGTTCATCTAAAGTAAAAGGTGTGGCCGTTGTTGCATTAGCTGAAACTGAACTACCTCCAGCAAAAGTACTTCCCGATAATGATTTAACACTGCCCGGTAGTACAAAACTTGATGATGGAACTCCATTAACCATTGGTCTTATTTCTATAGAAACTGGAGCAGTTTCATCAGCAGTTTCAAAAAATAGATCAACTTTTGTAACGTAAATACCTGACACTTCTCTTACAAAAAACGATTGTGCTATAGGTTGTTTACCTACTCTATATCCTGTTGACGTTTGTCCCATATTATATTTCTCCTACGAATATGTTTCGTCTAATATTTTCAATCATACGTCTTCTCCTCCCATACCATTATCATTATCATCATTCGAACTTGTTTCATGGCCATTAATTCCGTTAACACTGTTACTAAAGCCGCCATTACCAGTGCTTGTAGCATCACCTATACTTGTGCCCATTCCGTGACTGTGTTCGCCGCCATCACCGCCATTATAATAGTATGGCATATATACAATTCTTGTTGATGTGTATTCAGCTTGCTTAGTATCTAAATACCCTTTTGCAGTGTAAGGTGCTGATGAAACGCTTCCTGCATCTGCATCGTTATCTACACTGATGTCTAAAATTTTAAATTCTCGAGTTCCTGTAGCAATTTGAATTGCATCATTATTTGGAACTACGAATGAACCAGAAACAGTTCCCATGTCATCTGTTACTAGTAATGCTGTAGCGCCATCAGGGTGTGCAGTCAATCCTTTAAAAGTATTGCCAGGATCTGTTGATGTACTAGAATAAAAACTAAATCCACCTTCACCGTCTGTACCGTTAGTGAAAGCAGATATGTTAATACCATCTAAGAAAGTAAATACTCTAGTATTAGGCCTTAAACCTGTAGCTTTAAAAAATATCTTTCTTGATCTCATAAAAGCTGATTGAGTTGTATTAATTAATCTGTCATCAACTAATTCTAAAATGGCATCATTTGTTACTACTGATTGTTGAGCTCGTCTTCCAGTAGATCCACTCCAGCCACTTACATGGTTATTAAATAAGTAAGCGGGCCTACGTGAAACTTGTGATCCTTTTTGTATAATTTTATCGGGTAATCTTTCAGTGTCTCTCCATTCGTCAGTCGATGGAGATAGCGTAATGTTACCATTGTAAATTGTAACCGCAAAAGGATTTATTTGAACGGCTTTACTTGCAGTAGATTGATCGATGAAAGAAACTTCATCATAATCAATGTATATATTGTCACCTCTTAATACAGTATCAGTTGATGCAGCAGAATCATAAATCATTCTTATTGTATCTTCTCGCTGTAATGCTCTCATTTGCTTATCGATAAGGTCAATTGAAGCTCTGTGTTGTGTAGGTGTACTTATAGATGAAAATCTATGATCTTTAAAATCATCAACAAAAAATCCAGCCTTTGTTCTGTTATTGCCAGCAGAGTCTAAAACTTCAAGATTTTTAGTGTCAACTTCTAACAAATTTAAAGTAGTAAATTCTTCTAATCTATCAATTCTTTTTTCAAGATTTCCAATGTCTTTCATAGTAAATCTTCTAAAGTTAATTTTATTAATATCGACGTCAGAATCATTAAGAGTTTTGGCGTTCAAATTTATATCATATAAAGGTAATTTTCCGTCTTGTCTTGATGGCGGTATAGGATAAAATGCAGATGGACCAAAATTTAAAGATAATGCAGAATTATTATCAATAGATAATTTTGCCGACTGAGCAAGATTATATGTAATATCTGCAGTAATAGTTGTTCCACTTTGAGGAAGCTCTATCATAGTTGAACCAGAAGTTCCAAAGTTTCCAGCTGAATCAGCAACCGATCTAAAATCAAGTACATCTCTTAAATTGATTGTTCTACCTTCAGGAGTTCTAAATGATGGTATTTTGTCATATTCTACTTGTGATGAATATGAATTCACAGAAAAGTAATCACCACTAGAACTTGGATTTAAAAACTTATATTTAATAGATACATTTCCAGTTGGCGCAGAAACACCATTTTTCAAAATTAATCTGCCGGGTTCGTACCTTGAAGGTCTTTGGCCATCATCAATTATAAATCTTGATGATAAGTCGTGAGCACTATCTCCTGCATCAACAATTTCTTGTACATTAAAAATGTCAGCTCTTTTCAAATTAATGAATTTTAGCCCAGCACCATCGGATTCCATACCAGCCGACAGAGCGAAATCTGTTAATGTTTTTTCTTTTGCCGTTGTTTGAGTTTTTGTAACGTATCCAGCATACTCTATGTTTGATGAACTAACTATTGTATTACCTGTTCCAAAAGTAGCCGTATTTGCTGCAAGGTTGACTGTCGGTGAAATAGTAGATATATCACTATCTGCTTTTGCAAATATGAAATTTGAAGTTGACGTATAAGTTTCACCTGGATTTCCAGATATTGATCCTAATCCAACTACACCTGAACCGTCTGCACTTTTATTTGAAAACTTTCTTTGTGCAGTATAAATTAAATCTGTTATAGTAGAAGGTCTGCTCTTAGGTAATCCAAAAAAACTATAATCATTAGTAGGTTCTTTGACAACAGCCTTTGAATTATCTAAAGTAATGTCAAAATAATTACTAGAGCTTGTACCAATACTTTTAACATTACGAAATGCTTGGCCGCTGTTCATTTGTATATCAGTTAAATGTGCTTTAATGCTTAATCCATTTTTTGTAAGAGCTCTTACACGGCCTGTACCAATAGTGCTACCGCCATGATCAACTGCACTTCTTAAATTCATTTCTTCCATAGTATCAATATTTGGAATACCTTGAGTCTGACCTGCAGCGTTTATTGATGGTGTTATAATTACATGATGTGCAAGAACGGCACTTACTGGTTCATTATTTATTTCTAAAGTTGCAGTTGGTTTTTTTACTCTTATTGTAGTAGGGTAAGGTCTAGTAGATCTATATCCATCAATCACTACTGTGCCATCACTCACTTTTAATAACAAATGTGTATTTTCTGAATCCAGTTCAAATTTAGCAGTAAAAGGTTTTACTTCATAGTCACCAGAATTTTCTTTAATTCTAGTCGCAATCATATCAGCTGGAATATTGTAGGATTGATTTGTATCAACATTTTCAAAAATTGCGCCATTAACTATTGTTGCAACATGTATAAAATTATCACTTGATGTTAATTCATTACGTTCTGCGATAGTAAGTGTAATTCGATATCTATCGGCACCAGGTGCACTTACATTTGGAGCACTCCCTTGGTTGTCATATAAAGCAGAATTATCACTTGCAGTTACTACATCTTCTACTGATTTAAATCCAACGTCTGTGCTAGGAAAATCAGTATATTTAGATATAATTTTACTTTGATCTTGAGTAAATACAAAATTTCCACGTGCGTAATAAACACCACTGCGTATCGTAATTTGAGTACCTGCACCGACAACATTAGGATCACTCGATGTTGCTTGTTTAACCTTTAAAACACCACCGCCAGAAATATTCATCAATTCCTCTGAAGCCATTCTTTTTGTTGTGGTAGTATCGCCTGAAGCTTGTGCATCTTTAGTATTTACATATTTTACATAAAGTGTAGCTGGATCACTGCCAGCTGCTGCCACTGCTTCTATGATAGTTGCAATAACAGTTGATGTTTGACCAGTTACAGTTTTACCTACAAGAGTTAAAACCTCTGGCAAACTGTGACTAGTTTCATCTAACTTAATGAATTCATATTTTGGATTTATATTTACGCCACCAGGTTTTACAACTGCTCCTTCTTTAAACACATTATTACCGAATCTTGATATTTGTCTTTGCAATATAGTTTGGAGTTGTGTTAATTCTCTTGCTTGTAATCCTACACCTGAATTAAATAATATTCTATGATAGTTATCACTATCACGAAAATCATCTTTATAAGTTGTCGATAAGCTAGTCTTTGTAAATGTTGTCGCCATATTAATATCCTATTATAGTGTAACTACTACTTTAATATCTTCTGTTTGAGAACTAGTTCTAATAACTGGTGCTCTATTCTCTATATATAAAACTTCTCCAGAAGTGTTAATGTATAACTCATTTGAATCTGCAACTACAGCAATTGTACCAGTTTGACCTGCTTCATCTGTAAGAGTGTTTCCTACTGAAAACGGTGTATAACCAGTACTGTCAGTTTGATGATAATATATCTTTGCACCAGCTGCAGTATGATTTACAAATTCGTTAAAATATGCTTTGGCTGGAGGCGTTCCGTTGTTTGTCATTAATTCGTCAGCTTGTAATTGACTTGCAAAAGCTGAATCTGCTATTAGATATTTTAAAGCTTTAGCAGTAGTTGCAGTAAGAATTGTTCCAGTTGGCCCAGCTGAGTCAGTACGTGGATTTCTAATCAACATTACTTGTCTATAATCTTGATTAGTTCCTGTTAAGAAGTTTCCATTTTCCGTTCCAGCTGGTTTAGAATTAAACATCAGTGATGTAGCTTTCAACTCATCTCTTGGATCTGCACCAATTCCATTAAGAGGACCAACCACTGCTCTTGCTGTTGCACCGCTTCCGCCTCCTCCAGAAATTGTAACTGTTGCATTTACAAAATTATTTCCAGAACCTGCACTTTCATTCAGCATATCAATCTTAACAATCTTGTTGCTTGATACAAATGCAGTTGCTTGTGCACTATCGCCTATAGCGCCGCCGTTTCCTGTTATTGTAACAGTAGGAGTGCCTGTATACCCTGACCCTTGATTCTCTACTACAATGTTTGGTATTCTACCTGCATCAGCAGAGTCTTGCGCAGCTTTTTGTTGTATTTCAAATGCATCGCTAGTAGTAGTTACAAATTTAATTGGAATAAAGTTAGCCGTTAAGAATGCAGCAGTCTCAGCACCAGATATTGCATATAAGAATCTCCAAGTGTATCCATCTGAAGTTTTAAATGGTTTTGGTGATGTGCCAGTAGGTTTAACTGTTGATTTATTATTAGCACCAGTTCCGCTTTTACTTTGTTGTAAACAAATATAAACATGATTATCTTCAGTAAGAACATAATAAGTATTTGATGGTATTGTAGTATAGTTGTCATCATAACCACTATATTCGCTACCGGAGCTCCAATTGTGTCTTGGTATTACAAA
>Ga0114997_10002089_pt1 | contig 16301 bp, 13 predicted proteins | sample ArcticOcean_MG_C_2_FD_87045 | JGI IMG/M metagenome (GOLD analysis project Ga0114997, IMG submission 87045) | Marine microbial communities from western Arctic Ocean - ArcticOcean_MG_CB4_136 | ecosystem: Environmental > Aquatic > Marine > Oceanic | place: Arctic Ocean: Canada Basin | collected...
AAGAGAAAAAAGAAAAAAAAAGATTGAGGGGAACTACATTCACACGTTCGTTTTTCATCATCATCATCGTCATCACAAACAGACGACGACGACGAGAGGGAACACACAAGAAGCACGAAGTAGAAGATGACGAAGCCACCATTTTCTACCAGGAACGAGAACACCGCTCCCTCTTCATCCGCCATAGAACTCCAAAGAACGCAAAAGCAAGTCCTGTCCATGGCACCGCACGAAATCTGGTCGTTAGGCGGTCGCGCAAAAGTCACAATGTTGAACGCATCGGGAGCATTCGAGTCCGCTGAGCTGCTCTGTTCGTTTATACACCACGCGGAACAATCAGTCGTATCGCCTGTGAGGGCATCATCGACCGTGGAAGAGAACGATATGGTGTTGACTTGGAGGTTAAAAGCGATCGATTGCGTGAACTTTGCGACGTCGTTCATGGGAAAAGAGGAATATCTCAGAGCTTTGAAATGGTTCGAACAGGCGATGGACTTCGAGAGAAACTTTCAACAACTTTCCTCGGTGAACATCGAAGCGGAAGAACATAACGAAGCAGAAAACAGTTCAGAAGCGTATCGCTATGCCATGGATAATTTTGACGCGGACGAGGTGAAGTTACACGTGATGGAGTGTCTCTTCAAAACGCAGCAATATCTGCGGGCCATCGAGTGTTTCGAGGCGACCAACGGGTACGAAAAAGAACAACAGCGAGAAGGAGACGAGACGATGACAGGGACGCAAACGGCAAAGAAATACAAAACAGGCGAACAGCACGATTCAACGGCGACGGCGATAGTGCCTCTAAAATACCACTTGTTGAAAGCGAAAGCGCACCAAGCTTTGGGACACACGCAAAAAGCGATGCGAGCGTACGAGTTTGTCTTCAAAAACGACGCCTTGTATTTAGAGTGCGTGCCGCAATTAATATCGTTATCGCCAGTTGGGGGTCAACGCGCGCGAGAGATTTTCACCCGCCACTGCGAGAAGAATAGCTTAGGGGGTCTCGTTGAAGACATGCTCGTGGGAGGATCGGCGAATTACCGAAAAACGATACACTGTTGGATCGACGCCATGGAAGGATTGGAAAGAAATAGCGTTAGACAGGCGTCCCCACACGTGACCAAGTTGATGAAAGACCGACCGAAACAACCGGAGGTTTTAATTATGAAAGCTCGATGGGATGGTTTGAGAGGGAAGCCGGATAAGGCGATGGAGGCGTACGAGATGGTCGTGAAAATGGACAACAAACGCGTAACGAACATGGAAAAGTACGCCGCCGCGCTCCGAGATGCGAGAGAGGGTGAAAAATTGAGAATCTTGGCCCAGCGTTTGTTTGAAATCGACGAGAATTCGTGCGAATCTTGGATAGCTTCGGCGATGGCGTCAGATTTATCGAAGGAAAAAGAGAAGGCGTTATCATTTGCACAAAAAGCGAGAGATTTAAATCCGAGAAACCAAGTCGCTTTGGTAACGTTGGGAGAATGCGCGATGAAAGTGAAGAAAACAGACGTCGCCATAGCGTGCTTTCGAGGCGCGAACGAAGTGAAACCGAGTTTGAAGTCCTACCACGGACTCGTCAAAGCGTACTCGGCGGCAGGGAGACGGAAAGAAGCCATCGAAAGCGCGCAAGCGGCGACGGAGTTGAACACGCACTCGGCGTTTGCCGCCTCATTATTAGGAGACGCACACAAGCGCGTTTCTGGAGACATTGGTTTGAAAAGAACGAAAGATGCATTTGCAAAAGCGTTACTAATGGATCCAAGCTTATTGAGAGCGGCGTTTGGCTTGGCGGACGCGTGCATGCGAGACAACAACGACGTCGAGCGCGCCAAGTTTGTTATTAAAAACATTCTCGAGAAACATCCGCCGAAAGATGCGCAGAGTAAGGTGATGTTGCACGTGAAGTACGCTACGATTCTCGTGGAGATGAACGAAAGGGCCGAAGCTGTGCAACACTTCCAAAGTGCGTTAGGAATCGAGCCGAATAACGCTCGAGCGAAATCCGGATTGGAGTCGTGCGAAAAAGCGCTCAGGGCGGCGCAAGCAAACGCGAGAGGAGGTGGCGGCGACGGAAACGTGGTGGATGACGCGGAAATGGAAGAAGAGGACGGAGAGGATGAAGATTAGAGCCTTGATAGGAATATATAAGGTAGGAGTGAAAATAATAAGAATAGAATTAGCAAGCGGCAAACCGGTAGTGCGTCGGCAAAGAAACATTTTTTTTATAGCAGTATGATGTGATGCGAAAGACAAACTAAAAATATATTCTTTTTACAAACGTGTGTAAAACTTTCTTCTATGTGTGGTTGTGTGCAATTTAGATATCCAACTCCTCGTCCGCTTGATCTTCGAACTGATAGGTCAAGTAATCGTCCGGAACCTTATACATTCTCAATTGCGGTTTGTTTGGATCTTTGACTAAAATGTACGTCCCGTCGACTTGCTTTTCGACGACGTCCAAAATGAAGCCCAAAGCGCCCCAGATGTTGTCGTAGTTCAAGTTAATTTGCGCCGCAAAGTCTTTCGGTTTGAACGTTTGCGTGTTCAGGATAGAGTGCGCGTTCGGATCTTTCGGGTGCACACGAGACACGAAACCAAGTTTGAGCAAATCTGCCCCAGCCAAAATAGCGCAGCACGTCCACTTCGCCAATTTGTTTGAGTTGTTTTTCAACTCTGTAGCGATGACAGCACCTCTTTGCGTCTCGATTTTAGCTCTCCAATCGACGGTTTGCGAGACCTTGGAATCGTATTCGAGCAATGCGCGCGCACACAGTAGAGCATTTTGACCTCGCGACTCTGTTACGCCGTTAACTTCGGTTCGCACTATCGCGTCTCTCTTGTCGTTCAACTGCCACTTTCTGTATCTGTACGCGACGCCGCTCGGAGCATCTTCCACTGGCACCTTTCTTTCCCCACCTAAAACAACTTCCGGTTCTTCCGACGCGACTTGCGCGGAATACGCGGCGGACATTAACGTAGCTTCCTCTGCTAACTTCTGCGCGCCGTTGATGTTATCTTTATCGTCTGAAATTGCCTCTTGCGCGGTTTCAGAAACCGTGTGCGAATCCACCACTCCTCTTGGACGTTTATCAAACGTAATCGTATTTCCTCTTTTCGTGATAACAACGTCCCAACCAAAGACAGAACGCGTCGCGCACATAATGGCAGCTAAAGTCGTATCCGTCGTCATGAGCGTGACTTTGTTTGGATTCGCGCTCGCGTTTGCCTTGCCCAATTCGACCATGACCGGATCTTTCGACGCAGTCGCGCCGTTCAAGCTCGAAATTTGTGTCAAACGCTTCACGGTTCGTTCTGTTTTTGGCGTGATGCGGTCGATTGTTTTATCGAACGATTTCAAAGCGCCAAACTCTTTCAAAGTCTCCGGAGCGTCCGTCGGCGTGGCAATCTTCTCCGTAACTTTCGCAAACGCCGACAATTGAATTTGCTCGACCACGTTCCACGTCGGTTTGATTTCCACGGACGCATCGTACGAAACTTGATTGCGATCGTTCCTGTTGAATCCCCACGAGCTCCACTGTTGCTGCTTCTTGCTTTGTTTTCGCATTTGTCTGGCGCGTTCTCTTTCCGCGCCGATGCCTTGGTCGCCCAAAACTCCGGCTTGGTCTTGCGCCCCTCTCCCTCTGCCGAATCCTCTTCCACCGCCCGGTTGAAAGCGTCTCTGTTGACCGCCAAACTTCTTCTGCTGGAACCCTCCTTTCGAGGTATCCACCAACGAAAAGCTCCCTTCTTCTTCCTTGTTCTCGAAGAAGTTGAACGAAGACGTCGGCTCTTGCTCACCGCCTTGCTGCTGCGATCCACCGTATTGTCCACCGCCGCCGCCGCCGCCTTGTTGTTGTTTCGATTGCACGACCCCACCGCCGCCAAAGTCTCTCTGGTGTTGCATTTCTCGTTCTCTCTGGTATCGTTGTTCGTTTCTGTTGTATTTCCCTCCCGAGGTGGTCCAGTCGGCTGCTCGCCCAAATTTGTCCGTCTTCAAAAACGGAGAGTAAATGATCGCCTCGATACCAGTTTCCCCGTCTTCTTTGCCGTAGCCTTTACTGCTCGGACCCCATCCGTCCTCGTCGTCTCTGCACTGCGGCGCCACGAATGCCATATATTTATCTACTATTTCTTCTTCTTCTTCTTCTTCTTCTTTTAATTTCGATCCGACGTTGAGGATGCACTTCTTATTTCTGAGGAAAAAGAGGGTTTGTTCGGTTTGTTTCTTTTTTCTTTCTTTCTTGAATTCATAGAGCTGTTGGAATGATTTCAATGAAATCTTGAAATCTTGAAATCGAAATGAATTTTTCATCATTTTCATCATCAAAGCAGTTTTAAGCAGAACTGTTGAGAGAAATGATGAAACAACAACAGCGCGGTTATAGGCGTTCTCAGCCTCAGCCTCAACAGCATGAGCAGCAGCCTCAACAGCAGAAAGATAAACGATCAAAGTTGGTGGTCAGAAACCTCCCGTCGACGATGACGAAAGCGCAGTTTTTAGATTGCGTGGAGAAAGTGTTGGAGTTTGAGTTTGGACGGGACTTTTCGTATTTTGACTTTATGCACGGAAAGACGACAGAGAAGGCGCACGTGGAAGAATTGATGTCGACGTCTTCTGCATCATCGACGAGGGATAAAGAGAACGAGGACAAAGGAAAGGGAAAAGAAGAAGAAGAAGAAGAAGAGAAAAAAGAGGAAGAAAACGCATCGTCGAGAAGGAAGAAAACAAACTCGAACAGCTCGAACAATAATAAGCCAAAGAAAGTAAACACGAATGCGACGGCGTTAATCGATTTGTGCACGTCGACAAAAGAACCGGAAATGAGCGCTTTGATCGGGAAATTCGTGAAAGCGTTCGACGGGGCGCCGTTTCAAGTGAAAGGCGAAACGTCGCGAGCGAAAGTGGAGTTTGCGTTGAACCAACGCGTTCCGTTCGCAGCGCAACAAAAGAAGAAGGAAGATGGTGGTGGTCAAGGCACGGCGAGTGTCTCGATGCAAACTAACGCACCATCGTCCTCTTCGGCGATTTTCAAAGATGCAGATTTTCTGAGTTTCAAGAAGACTTTCGATGCTAACGGTGGTAGGCGCGTCGCGAGTCGTTCGGCGCTCCGAACAGGTCCGGCGCAACCTCGAGACGAATACGGAAAAGACAACGTGAAAATATCCGCGTTGGTCAACTTTGTGGCGAAGAAACGCCACTCGGAGCAAGCGATATTGGACAAGGAAAGAAAAGAAGAAGAGCGAAAGCGACTGGCAAATATTGCAAAGAAAAAGAAGAAGAAAAATGCGGCAGGAGGAGGAGGAGGAGGAGGAGGAAACGGCCCCGGACCGGCTTCCAAAGCCAAAAAAAGCGGCACAGTTCGAGGTGGTCACGCAAACCCACCACCCGAGGAAAAGAAGAAAACGAAGAAGAAAAGGAGTAGCACGTCAACAGTAGCAGCGGCAGCAGCAACAAAAACAACAATACCGCCGGCACCGAAACCGCCCGGAAACGTTTTGCAAAAGAACAAAAACGGCAAAAAAGAAAAGAAACCAACGGCGGCTTCGGCAGGGGCGGCGAGCGACAACAACACCTTGTCTAAAAAAAAGAGCATCCCGATTCCTAAACCAAAGGGAGGTTTATAAAAGTAGGTAGCGAATGTATACGTTAGTAAGTTAGTTTAGTATTCCGTTCTCGCCGTGTGTGTGCTCTCTTGTTTTTTTTTCTTTCTTTTTTTTTCGTCTTGTCTCGTCTCGTCTTGTCTCTCTTTCAAAATTTTCTACGTACGAGTAAAAAATGGAGATCTCTTTGCTTTCTCCTAATATCCTCAAATTATCTTCAAATTATCCAACACACACACGACGAACCATAACGCATAAAATACGACAATGTCGACTTTTGCCACCATGATGACATCCTCAGCCGTGACCTCTTCCTCCTCGATCGTCTCATCGACGAGAAAGAACGATTCGCCGCGAGCAAAAAAAGTAAACCATAACAACAACAACAACATCGGAAAAAGAAATTTAGTCATCTCTCGCGGTATCTTTGATGATATCAAAGCGCAAGTGCAAAGCTTACGCCCAGACGCGAAATCTGCTGGAATCTATGGTTCACAGGGTAAAGACGATTACGAAGACGTGGATGTGGAATATTACTTCAACTATATGGGATTATTGGCCGTGGAAGGGACGTACGATCGTATGAACGCTTTGATGGAGACGGGCATTCACCCAGCGGATGCTATTTTGCTCTTCGCGAGCGCCGAGGGGGATACGCCAAAGTGCACGGAATTGATGGAAGCCGGTGCGAACCCCAACGCTAAAGGATTGGACGGTGTGACTGCGATTGATGTGGCCGGTGAGAACAACGCGGAAAAGAAAGAGATTGTGTTGGAGATTTTGCAAAAGAAATATTAAAAGAGCGTCGCGCACCCACGCAAAACAAAAAGAATCGATAAATCAAATACTTATTTAGGAAGAAGATATAGTAAATAATTTGAACACACAAACTCATCAAACGCAATAAACTAGTCGCCGTTCGGCGTGTCTGTCTTAAGTAAAGGCGCGTGGTTTCGCCAGTACGCTACCGACGCGTCGTACTTTGATTTTTCTAAGGGCACGCCCGATCCGCCTTCGCTCTTGCCCAACGCGTTTCGCATCATTGTAATCGGTTGCATCGGCAACTCGAACGGTTCATCTTGAGCCTTGATGGATATAATTCCCCACGGTGCATCCGGTAACGGTCTGTTTGGATCAGCTTTCCCCGTTGCCTCGCGTTCTTTCACCAACTGTTCTCGACTGTATAAAATAATGTCCAACATCTTGCTCGTTTTAATATCCTCCGCGTTGTCGCCGAAAATGTCATTTACGTGAAACCATCTCGTCAGCACCGCTAATTCGTTCTCAGATCGCGCAGAGTATCCAGATTTCAACAAGTGTTCGTTCTCTTTCGTAATTTCTACCGTCGCTACTTTCGCGTTCACAAAGTTTGGCACGAAGACGTGTTTACAAAACGGAGCGTACCCGTCCACGAGCTTATGCTCGCCACTCGAAGAAGAGGTGTGATAGTCGTGTATTTTCCGGACAAAGTCTATTTTATCGTGCGCGATAATCGTCCCGGAATAGTTCGGATCGTCCCACTGTCGAATAGCAAAGTCATCGAGGAAGAAAATATCCGTAGATAACGTCCTCTCGTCGACGACGGTGTTTGATGATTTTGACGATGCGTTCGTCATGAGCGTTTTTGCTCTTTTCTTCTTCGTTTTATTACTATTATTTCTCGATGATAAATATGACGACGACGATGGATTACAGAAGTAACGAAAAGTGGTGGTTGGAATAGATGATGCTGCGCGCGCTGTTGCTGATGATAACGATGATGATGATGATGAGAAAAGGAGTCTCAGCAGCATAATCTGTTTCGTGTTGTAACGACTTTTGTGTACTTTTTCGTGTTGTTGTTTTTTCGTCTCGTAAAATTAAATCTGTCTCTGATGATTTCTGAAAAGGAGGGACTCCTTACAATAAATTCTCGCCGCCGCCCTCAACTTACAATAAATTCTCGCCGCCGCCCTCAACTTTGCAAAAAACAAAACTCTTCACCATAGGACGGACGCGAGAAAACAAACAAACAGTAAGAAGAAGAAGGTTTTAAGTATTACGCGAGGTTGGTGTTGTTGTTGTTAGTAGTAGGAGTAGGAGTAGGAGTAGGAGTGTAAGTGAGAAAAAATGTCCTCCAGGCGAAGAGGCGAAGACGGCGCCGACGTGATAATCTCGCGTGTCCAAACTTCCCATCGAAGGATGGGAGACTACGAAAAGCTGGCGCCGAAACAGTACCCACCGAAAACGTTGCGAGAAACTTTGGAAGGGAAATATTGGAAGAACTATAAAACGACGTCGTTGCAAAACCAACTCGGGATCGTGACGGACGTGTTTTATTCCGGTTCCATAGACGATAGCACGTTTCCTTGTCACCTAACGGCGACGAGTTCTGCCAGGGTGACCATGTATAACCAAAACGGGAGGAAAGTTTTAAAGACGTTCGCGAGGTTTAAAGACGTCGCGTTTAGTGGAGTGTTGAGAAAAGATGCGAAAGTGTTAGCGGTGGGTGGACAAAGCGGCATCGTGCAATTGTTTGACGTAAAGACGAGAAGTATTCTGAGAAAGTTTACTTTGCACGCCGGCGCGGTGAGAGCCGTGCGATGGAGCGAGACGAGTAATTTGAGCGTCGGGTCGAGTTCAGACGACACGACGGTACGGATATGGGACGTCAGTACGGGGAATTGTTCACAGAGATTCGATGGACACAAGGATTACGTTCGCGCGTTGGAATCGAGTCCAGAACAGAATGACGTGTGGGCGAGCGGATCGTACGACCACAGCGTTAGGCTGTGGGACGCTAGAGTAGGTAGAGACGCGGTGATGACTATGCAGCATACCGGTCCAGTAGAAGATATATGTTGGTATCCAAATGCGAGAGCGTTAGTATCGTGTGGAGGACCGGAAGTTATCGTATGGGACGTCGTCAAAGGCGCCTCTTCGTTCAACGTGAAGGATCCCAAAGAGAATAGTAATAATAATAATAGATTGATGCGTTTGACGAATCATCAAAAGACGGTGATGACGGTGAATGTGCACAAAGACTGTGGTCCAAGAACATCGAACAACAACAGCGCGACTGATGAATATCAGCCGAGATTAATCACCGGGAGCTTAGATGGACACGTGAAGGTGCATGAGATTGACGCTTTCACCGTGAAACACGCCGCGAAGTTTCCCGGTCCAGTTTTATGTTGTTCGGTCTCACCAGACGCTAACGCTTTCGCGGTTGGTATGGCAACTAAAACCTTGTGTATTAGAAAGCGAACGAAAGCGCGAATTGCGGATGCAAATGCGAAACCTACGCCCGGGCCAGGTGCAGGGAAATGGAAAATCACCTTGAAATCTGGATTCAGGATAAAACGACCGAGGCGAATGGACGCGAGCACGATTGGTTACTTCACGAGAAGTGGGAACGCGCAACCGCGCTTGGAGGACGAGATTGTAAGGAGAAAGAAACGTCTACGACTGCAAGCGCACGATAGAGCACTGAGAAAATTTCGGTTTGGAGATGCACTCGATGCGGCTATAAATAACAGGAGACCAGAGGTTGTCATGGCCGTCATCGAAGACATTGAAAAAAGAGGAGGCACCACAAAGGCGTTGGTGAATAGGGATGAGCACGGATTAGTGCCAGTTTTAGAGTTCGTCGTCAAATACATCGCGAATCCGCGTCACACGCGAGATCTCGTCAGATTATCTCAGGAAATTCTCGATTTGTACGGTTCTGATGTAGGGACGAGTAAACGCATCGATAGATGCTTGAATCAGTTGAGAGAAAGAGTAATGCTCGAGCTTCGATTAGAAGACACGTTGGATAAGCTGTATGGCATGTGTGGCATCATTTTGAATTCTTACTAGTAGTAGCCGGCTAATGAAATGTAAAATACTATATATTTATGTTCTAATATTCTAGTCTACGTGACAATCACGAAATGGAGCGCCAACTGTATCGTATTCGCCTTCCAGCGCGAGCGCTAACGTATGTCTTTCCTCGACGAACCAAGCCATAGGTAATGTCATTTCTAAGCCACAAAGCACGTTCGTCAGTTCGCGAGCGACGTTCTTTGCATTCTCGCTCGTACCAGTCGTGCCGAGAAATCGAGCCAAAGTCGCGTGAATGATAGACTTATTGGAAACGATTTGATTGACCGGAGCATTTGGAAGATTGTCGTGCAAAAGTTGGCGAAACTCGGAGATTTCGCCACCATCCCTCGTATTTCGCGTGTTCCAAACGCTTACTAACGCTGCATTCGAAGTTACGACGACCCTTTCGAGTGTAACCTTTATCGGGCATATCTGCTTTGCCGATTCTTTCACCACGCGAACCTCCTCTCGGATTTCATTACCCTCTGCTTTGTGAGCGTCCAGATGATGCGACGCGTGGTATACAGAAGCGTGATAAAGTTCCGCATTTTGCAACCAGACGGAAGTTTCTTTAGAGAATCCATTTTTTGCGAGCACTTCGCGCGTAATCTTCCCAATTTTCTTTGCACCTTCCGACGTGCTAGGGAACGGCAACACGATCGCTCGCACTGGAATTTCGAGTTTTTCTAAAATCGGCGTAACTTCATCCTTCTCAGTATCGATGACGAAAACTTTGTCCAGCGTCAAATCGTTGTTATTATTAGCAGTTTGGACGATGACTGTATTCGAGGGGTTGAAAATATCTAAAACTGCGGTATCTGATGTGCTTCGGAACATCTTTGCGTAGAGTACGGATCTCGCGTCGACGTCCTCGGATTCACCAAACGGCGCGAGCGTTTGTCCGAGAGTAAACTGACACTTGGACGACAAATCGTGCCACCAAATCTCCCGCTCTCTATTCGAAGAAGAAGAAGAAGAAGAAGAAGTGGCACCGTCACCACTTGCGCCTGATGATAATCTATCTTGATGAGTTTGTTTGCGTAAACTTGCGTCTGTGTTCAACTTGGTAGACACCTTCGAGGCGGAGGACGAAACCGCCGCACCTTGTTGTTGTTGTTGTTGTTGATGTTGTTGTTGAAAGCTCGATGCGTAATCACCAGTATTATCAACTCCGTTTAAAGCGCGTCGTTTCATCGCACTCGATGATATGCCAAACAATACGCCAAGCAATACGAGTCGAGTCAATAGCTTTGAGCGTCTTCTTCTCGTCGTGTTTGAAACACTCCCGGGTCGGTGTTTATTGGAGTGATATTGAGAAGAAATCATCGTTTTTGTTGTTTTACTCCGTTTGATTCGTTTTCCAAGGCTTTCTCTCTTATTCTTAATCAATCTTACTTTGCGTTATCTGAACCTCTAAACGCCATCGTTTTCAGCGGATCCTCGGTGGCAAAATACACGTCGTTCGTCCCGTCGTATTCCGAGAAGAGTTTTCGAGATTCGTTCTTCTCTCTCACTTGTTCGTTCAAAATGCGTTCTCTCTGTTTCGCCAAACTCAGACTTGCTCGCGCGGAGACGTCCTCGTCGGAGATTTTTAACAGTCTCGAAAGCGCCTCTCGGTCGACGATTTTTGGAGGAGTTGCTTTGTTGTCTGACATTTGATTTGATGATTGATGCGTATAAGGAAAGGGCGGAGAGAGAGAGAGAGAGAGAGAGAGAGAGAATAAAGAGAAAGAGAGGTGATTTTGAAGTGACGAAAACACGCTGCAGTGTTTTTTTTACAAGTTAGAGTTTTCCTGTTTGCGCGCCGTCGCCCGACGACTCTTCTTCGCCAGCGCTAGATAAACCACCCCCCGAACCGTCCGACGGTCCTTCAACGTCGCTGCCTCCAATATCTAAATCGTAATAGCATTCCGCCGGAGGCCTAGGCGTGGCTGAAAATGTACACACGTCTTCTACGCTACAAAAATTCGTTTCGCCTTTCAAACGAATGAACGCGCCTTCGTTGTTGTGTCTAGTGTCACCGAAATCTCGAAACTTCGGGTAATCTGGAGCTGAAAATATAGTAACTAGTTTACCATCTTCTCCTAAGTCGTGGTCGATGCAGAAACCGGATTGGATGGAGGACATTTCCGGTTTATCTTCTCGAGCGTCTGGACCTTCGTGCGAACGAATAATCAACTTTAAATTTTCATTCTTCATAAACGCTCTCGATTCTTCCGGCCCGAAAATGACACCTATACCTCTTTGCACGTTTGGTTTCAATCCGTTCAAATGAGACGGGTCCGACCACATGACATCACCGGCAACTAACGTTCGTCCGACACCAGATGGATCGAAACCGCCTTTACTCGCCGCGCTCAGCTCTTTCAAAGTGCCCAACTTGGGGTTCAATTTCGATTCTGATTTCTTTTGAGACGGCGAACGAAAGAGTCCACCGTGCAAGACTAAGGCCGATGATCCTATTTTACACGCTAAGGGCAACGCCGCGCAGAATTTCAAGAATGCGGGATAAATGTGGTGCAGAGCGTTTGCGTCGCCAAACTTCACCTTCAACTCGCGTTCGAAACCGTAACACGACGTGCAGAACTCGCTCTCGTGATTCCCGCGAATTAAAATCACGTCTTGCGGGAAACATATTTTCATTAACACAAACGTCAAGAGCGTTTCGCAACCCCAGGCGCCTCGATCGACGAAGTCGCCGTTGAACACAAAGTTATTCTCCGAGGAAGGTTTCCCTGCCAACTCTAACAGTTGTAAAACGTCGTGAAACTGTCCGTGCGTGTCGCCAACGACGTTGACGACCGTTTCCTCCGGGTTTTCCGGTCGTAAGTACACGCACGTGTTTTCTTTTTCTATTATTTCCGTGCAATGGTTTAAGATTGATGTGAACTGTTGCGCGGAGACGAACTTTTGTATTCTGTTGGCGACGCCAGAGTGCGTGTTCGCTTCTAAATAGGACTTTAAACGCTCGATGTATTCTAAAGTTACCTGTTTTACGCCTGGGAATGCATTATCCATCGACGGACGACGCGTCATGTGAGCGGTAGTATTAGTAGCCGTAGTAGTAGTGTTACTTATGTGTAAATGGTATTCTCTGAGTTGCTCAACAGATCTGCGGCCTTCTAAGGGTGTTTATATTCAGGAAACGACTTTTTCTAACGAATCATACGAAATTCTGCAGTACTCGTAGGTATTTAAAACGCGATATGTATTTTGGTCGGTGATTTTGATTTTATGGGGGGTGAATGTTATATTATTATTTTTATTGTTGTTTACACTGCTCGCCCTCGGTTGGCGCTGGTTCGTTCTCTTTCGCGGCATTTGAAGGCGGTGGCTTCAACTTTTTAGCCTGCGGTTGTTCGTTCCCGCCGGAGACGGGAGTTGGCGCAACCACCGGTTTCGGTTGAACGCGGGCCGGCGCTTGCTGCACAGGAATGACGCGTTTCGGTTGCAACTGGACAGGTTGTTGTTCCTGCTGCTGCTGCGGGACGACCTTCTTACGAACTTGTTGCACTTGAACGACAGTTGTTTGCTCGTTTAACTGCGGCTTGTCGAACCCGTCCGTTTCGATGCCTTCATTCTTATCAGCCGCGTTCGGGTCTGGTTTCACCACGCCTCCGATGGATGCAAACGCAGCTCGAATAGCATCCTTCGCAGACTTTTCTTGGTCTTCGAGGCCTTTAAGTTCAATTTCTTTTTCCGTGAAGTCACCCAAAACCGCTCGAATAGTCTCAAACTCTTCTGTGCGTTCTTTGTTCTCCTTCCCTCCGTCTTCCAGATCGTCTTCTTGTAACCGTTTTAAGCGAGCGTTCAAGACGGCGATGCCACGTTGACACGTTCGCAAAGCTTCTTTAAATCGATCTAAAAGCTGGTACGCGAGCGACATGTTAGACAAAACCGCGGCAATCCTTCTATCGTCTAAGCTCAACTCTTTCTCGTAAATCTGCAAAGCTTTCGTTTCGTCTTCAATAGCAGCCTCGAAGTTAGACTGCTCTTGATTGATATCTCCGAGGTTCTCATACACCGAAGCGAGTTCGAGCGCGCGTTCTTTTCGCAAAGGTTCTGGGTCTGGATTCCCTTTCGTCGCTTCAAAATGCTCGAGATAAATCAAACGCGCGTTTTCTAACAGCTTCCACGCCAATTCCATGTCTGTTTCTTCTTCGTCTTCCTCGTCTTCGCCTCCTTCCTCGTTCGCGTCTTCTCCGTCGTCTTCTTCTTCCTTTTGTTCTTTCTCTTCCTCCTCCTTCGTCGCAGCAGCATTTTTCGTCGTATTCGCATCATCGCCACCGCCGGCTTCCCCACCAGCACCTCCCGGCGCGTTCGCCCCAAACACCGTGTTATCTTCTTGCGCTTTCCAAAACAATACGCATCCGTACTTCAAATATGTCGGCGCGACTTCAATGCTTCCTTCGCCGAATATTTCGTTTCGAATTTCCAAACTCGACCCGAGAAACTGAATGGCAGACTCCAAATCGTTCGCACGAATAGCCGCGATGCCGGCTTTGTACGCCGCATCGGCCGCGACGATTTGCTTCTGTTTTTCTTCTTCTACTACTTTTGCTGTTGATGTCATGGCAACGGCAACAGAGTATGTGTATGCGTTTTATACGTATTTCTATATACACCACGAAGAGAATGTAAGGCGGAAAGTCAAAATCTCTGTTGTTTTGAATTTTTGAACGCGCGCAAAAAGATGATTGTCAAGCTGAAAGGAATAAAGGGTAAACGCTCTGAAAATATTAGTCTCGTCGTCACTCTTAGTAAACTTCCTCCCCTCCTTACACAATATATACACATACATAACGAAAAGAAAGAGAAAGAGAAAGAAGAGATATAAGGCAGTTAAGTTTGATTGCACCACACGTACGCAATCACAATACATCCTTCTATTGAACGCACTCAAAAGGCGGAAATATCATCATCATCGTTTTTTATACAACAACACAGTAATGTTGTTGTTTGCGTCTTCCACGTGTTCACCTTCGTGTTCGTATCACGACGCACCATCGTCTTCCTTATCATATCGTTCGTTAAAAAGATCGTTTGTGACTAGAAGAAGAGCCTGTAGAAGCAAATACGCGTCGTCTTTCAGTCGCGTGGTGTCATCATCATCAGAAGAAGAAGAAGAAGGACGACGAACGGACAACAACAACAATTTTCCTTCCTCTTCTTCTTCGTCTTTGTCGACGAAGAAATGGAGAGTGAACTCACTTCGAGGAGGAAACTCCGCGAGTACGACGACTAGCTGTTATTATGATAATAATAATAGAAACGATCTGGAGAAAAACGCGTCGTTTATGCGCGCCGTGGTCGCCATACCTGGGTGCATCAAGCACAAACCACTGCGATACGTGATGACTTCTTCGCACGCTGCTTCGAGAGGAGAAGGACGCGGAGATGGAGTGAAAATGTCGGCGCGGGGATCTAAGGATGACGATGATTACAAACGCAGTTACGACGACGACGGTAATAAAGGTGGATCCGCTATGGCGACTTTGACGGATATGCAAATAGACGTTTCGGACCGAGACTCGAAAGCCGTGTTGAGCGCGGAAGAACAAGAGAGTAAATTACGACAAACTGAAGCTAAGAACATAGTAGCCAGGCGCTTGCAAAACGCAAGAAACGATCGATTGCATTTAACAAAACCGTACGCGTTCGTAAGATTGGATAGAGTGAACGGTATCGGGAAAGATGAAGACAGAGCGCCGTATAAGCAAGTCATGTCCAGGCGACAAATGTTGAGAGATACAGATTTATCGCCGCGGGATTTACGTCGTATTGATCCAGTTTTAACGCAATCAAACAACACACCGGCTATCATTGTTCGCGAAGACTCCATATTAGTCAACTTAGGTGTTCGAATAATCATTCGGGAGGATCACGCGTTGTTACTCGGCCCGGAGACGGGACCGTCGAACAACTTTTTGGAGGCGTGGAATCAGAAAATTGCCGCTCAAAAGATGCTGAAAAGTGCATCAAATGGCGTTTCAATTGGTGGATCATCCGTTGATGGCGGCGTTGGGTTCACCTCTATGCAGCAAGATAACGCGGAAGGATTGGAAATTCCGTTCGAGTTACAAGTAGTTGAAGCCGCTTTGCAAGAAACGGTGCACCAACTCGAAGAGAGATTAGAAACTGTCACGAGACGATACCGCACTTTAGAACGTCGAATGCAGTTAAATATTAACAAAGAGACGCTCGACGAGTTACGCTTCATGAAACAGACTTTGGTTCAACTGGAATCGAGAGCAGAAGCAGTCAGAGACGTTTTGCTCGACACTTTGAACGATGAAGACGATATCGAGAGAATGACATTATCCTCCACGGCGAAGAAAGAAAATGAAGAAGACGCGGAAACCATCGAGTACGAAGAGGAGGAAGTTGAAAACTTGATTGAGTATTACCTGCAGCAAGCCGAAGCATGTCACTCTGGTGCCGAGGCCCTCTTGGAAAATGCGAGAGATTTGGACGAGTCCGTGGCCTCGACGCTTGCGGCGAGACGATTAGAGGTTTCAAAATTAGAATTGACTCTTTCCATTGCCAGTTTTTCTGCTGCAATTGGAGCAGTCGTTACTGGTATCTTCGGGATGAACTTGAGAAGTTGCCTGGAAATGTCGATTTCTGCGTTTTATATCACCTGTGGTTTGTTGCTATTTGGCTTGACATATTGCAGCATAGCGATAATCAAGTGGGCGAGACGAAAGGGCGTCCTATAATATCCATCCACATCAATACTAACGCTCTATTCTTGGCGGACGTGTACCTCCCGACGCCGCGCTTAGACGGAGACCAAACGCCGGCATCCATCGTGAAAATATTCGTCGAACGCGCACAAGACGCGATGGGAT
>Ga0114997_10002091_pt1 | contig 16292 bp, 14 predicted proteins | sample ArcticOcean_MG_C_2_FD_87045 | JGI IMG/M metagenome (GOLD analysis project Ga0114997, IMG submission 87045) | Marine microbial communities from western Arctic Ocean - ArcticOcean_MG_CB4_136 | ecosystem: Environmental > Aquatic > Marine > Oceanic | place: Arctic Ocean: Canada Basin | collected...
AAAAGAGTTAACTCACAAAAATTAAAATTACCTTCTGGAAAAATATTAAAAGGAGAAGAAAGAAAAATTTTTGAGACTAAAAAGATTAAATTAGATGTTTTAAAATCTGAAAAAATTATTGGATTAAATTAAGTTATTAATTGAAATATTTACTTTAGTTCAGCTTCTTCAATTTTTTTACTGCTAGCTTTTTTTATGACAGTTTCTCCCTGTTTTTCTTTACTGTCAACTTGATCGGTTTTTTCAGTTATTACTTGATCGGTTTTTTCAGTTATTACTTGATCAGTTTTTTTTGTTACTATTTGACCATTTTTTTCAGTTGTAGAATTATCTAAAAATTTAGATTTTCTATGACTTTCTTGCTCTCCTAAAACCCTAGTAAAATGGTCTGCGTGTTGAAAATAATTTTCTGATAATATCTTATCACCACTTGTTATAGCTTCTCTTGCAAGATTATTATACTTCTCAATTAGTTTAGAGGCATTATGATTATTTCTGCCTGGTATGTTTCTTTGAAAATTATCATTACTGGAAAACCTTGAGCCTTCATTATTGCTCCTGTAAGGTGGTCTTCTGTTATTATTACTTCTAAAAGGAGGTCTTCTATTATTGTTATTATTATTACTTCTAAATGTTACCATAGTTTTTATTTATTTGTTTATTTGTTTATTTGTTTATTTGTTTAAATTTTAGTACTGATTATACAACGATCATTTTTTGCTAAATCTTTTACAACTTCATTTATGTAAAAATTTTTATCTCTTAATAATCTTTTAACCTCTTGTTTTTGATCAAAGGCAATTTCCAATATTAGTTTACCCTTTTTTTTCATCAGCTCAGAGGATCTGTTTATTACTTTTCTGATTTCTGATAATCCTTCCAATCCACCATTAAGAGCCAACTTGGGTTCAAAATTAATTACATCTTTATCCAAATATTTTAAATCTAACTTTTTAATATATGGAGGATTAGATATAATCAAATCATATTTGCCAAAAGTAAAATTGTCAACATCTGATTTAAACAGTTTAACTCTATTACTTACTCCAAGGTTATTAGCATTAATTTTACATACTTTAAGACATTCGTGGCTTAAATCTATGCCGATTCCTGAAAAATTTTTTTTTTCTTTTAAAATTGTCAAAATAATACATCCAGAGCCAACACCAATGTCTAAGAAATTAATACTAGACTTATTTTTATAAATTTTTAAAACTTGCTCAATAATTAACTCTGTATCCGGTCTTGGTATTAAAACATTTTCATTTATATTAAATTCATATTTCCAAAAAAATTTTTTGCCTGTTAAATAAGCAATGGGTTTCCCTTCAGAGCGTTCATTAATTAATCTTTTAAAATAAACATGGTTATTTTTTTTTATTTCTTGATCTAAATTTAAAATAATAAACTCTCTACTTTTATTTATTGCCTTAGACATTAAGATTTCACTATCTAGCAGTGGTGATTTGATATTATTTTTTTTTAACTCAATACAAGCTTTACTAATAGCTGTTTGGATTCTCATTTATTTTAAATTACTCAAACTTTCCTCTTGTGCTTGTAAGGTCAAAGACTCAATCATTTCATCAAAAGCCTCTCCCTCTAGGAATTCTTCCAATTTATGGATCGTTAAATTAATTCTATGGTCAGTGACTCTTCCTTGTGGAAAATTATATGTTCTAATTCTTTCAGATCTATCTCCTGTTCCAATCTTGCTTTTCCTGTCTTGAGATCTTTCCTGCTCAATTCTAGATCGTTCAAGCTCATATAGTCTTGCTCTTAAAATTTTCATACCTTTTGCTTTATTTTTATGTTGAGACTTTTCATCCTGTTGAGAAACAGATAAACCTGTAGGTATATGAGTTATTCTAACTGCGCTATCAGTAGTATTAACAGATTGTCCTCCTGGCCCTCCCGCTCTAAATACATCAATTCGAAGATCAGATTCATTTATTTTTAAATCAACCTCTTCTGCTTCTGGTAGAACTGCGACTGTTGCAGCTGAAGTATGAATTCTTCCTTGAGTTTCGGTGTCAGGAACTCTTTGGACTCTATGAACGCCACTTTCATACTTTAGGGTAGAATAAATATTAGATCCTTTTATTGACGCAATAACTTCTTTTAAACCACCTGCCTCACTCCTTGAAATAGAAATTAATTCAACAGCCCATTTTTTTTTACTACTAACTTTTTCATACATTTTAAAAAGATCGGCTGCAAATAAACTTGCCTCTAGGCCACCTGTTCCAGCTCTAATTTCAATTATAGCATTTTTTTTATCGGCCTCATCTTTTGGTAACAAAAATAATTTGAGTTTTTTTTCATTTTTTTCATTTTCTAACCTTAATTCTTCTAATTCTATCTCGGCCATTTTTATTAATTCTACATCTGAATTTTTATCACCTAAAATTTTTTGAAGTTCAGATCTATTTTCCTCATAAGAAATAAATTTTTTAGCATCTTTAATAACTTCATTTAAATCTGAGTATTCTTTAGACTTTTCTGCAAAAGATTTTTTATCAATAGTGCTAGATGATAAATCTTTTTCTAATAACGAATGCCTACCAATCAAATCTTCAATTGTTTTTTGAGGGATCATCTATTTATTTTCTAATTCTGAGGCTTTTTTTTCAACTTCTTCAACAACTTTTGATATGATATTGTCTGATAATACTTTTTCAGACTGAACTCCAGATAAATAAAGCATATTGCTTCCTTTTCCTCCACCTGTAATACCAACATCCGTCATGGCAGCTTCTCCTGGACCATTAACAACACATCCAATTATAGATAGTGTTATGGGAGTTTTTATGTGAGATAGTTTTTCCTCTAATATTTTTACTGTATCAATCACTTGGAATGCTTGTCTAGCACACGACGGGCAAGATATAATTTTTACACCTCTATTTCTTAAGTTTAAAGATTTTAATATCTCATTACCAATTTTAATTTCTTTAGGTGGATCATCAGATAAGGAAATTCTTATTGTATCTCCAATTCCATCCATTAAAAGTGACCCCAATCCTATAGATGATTTGATGCTTCCTGATATAAAACTGCCTGCTTCAGTAATTCCCAAATGCAGAGGATAATCTGTTACTTTTGAAAGTTGCCGGTATGCCGCTATTGATAAAAAAACATCTGAAGATTTAACACTGATCTTAAAATTAAAAAAATCTTGATCTTCTAAAATCTTAATATTTCTTTGAGCACTTTCAACTAATGCTTCTGGACAAGGTTCTCTAAATTTTTCTAAAATATCTTTCTCGAGAGATCCAGCGTTTACACCTACTCTAACTGAGCAATTGTTGTTTTTGGCTGCACTTAAAACTTCATGAATTTTTAATTTATTACCTATGTTACCCGGGTTAATTCTTAAACACTTTGCACCACTTTCAGCCGCTTCTACTGCTCTCTTATAATGAAAATGTATATCTGCAACTATTGGAATAGATACATTTTTGACTATCTCTTTAAGTGCTAAAGTAGATTCTTTATCTGGACATGAAACGCGAACAATATCTGCTCCTTCTTCAGCAATATCATTTATTTGATTTATTGTTGCCTTAACATCTGTGGTCAAAGTATTTGTCATAGACTGAACTGATATTGGATTATCTCCTCCAACCTTAACTTCACCAACATTAATAACTTTGGTTTTTTTTCGCTTAATATCTCTAAAAGGCCTAATGCTCATGAAATTTAGTCTAGTTTAAATTCTTTATGTAATACAGCTACAGCTTTTTTAATATAATTTGTTGAAATTAATACAGAAATTTTAATCTCAGAAGTTGAGATTACCATTATATTGATGTTTTTAGAAGCTAATGCTCTAAACATTCTATGTGTAGTTCCTGGAGCAGTAATCATACCGACTCCAATTATAGAAATTTTAGATAAATTTTTATCAAATGATAATTTTTTATAAGATATTTTTTTATTTTGTTTTATTAATTTTTCTGTTTTTTTTACATCTTCAGATTTAATCGTGAATGTTAAATCTGTCTCTTTACCATTTAGCGAGATATTTTGTACGACCATGTCAACATTAATTAAATTTTTTGATAACGGTTCAAATATTAAAGCTGCAATACCTGGTTTATCTTTAACACCAGCTATAGTTATTTTAGTATCATTTTTAGTTGAAGAAATTCCAGTTATAATTTTATTGCTAAATTCTTTTTTATCTTTGTGCGCACTTATTAAAGTACCAGGTTTGTTAACAAAAGAAGACTTAACTTTTATATTAATGTTGTTTAGTTTTGCGTCCTGGACTGATGTTGGTTGCATTACCTTAGAACCTAATGATGCCATTTCAAGCATCTCATCATAATGAATTTGTTTTATTCTTTTTGCTTTTTTATGAAGTCTTGGATCGGTTGTGTAAACTCCATCAACATCCGTATAAATAACACACTCATCAGCTTTTAAAAATTTAGCTAACATAATTGCAGATGCATCAGACCCACCTCTACCAAGAGTAGTAATTCTAGAATAATTATTGACTCCTTGAAAACCAGTTACTACTGGTATTCCTCCAGACTTGATATACCTTTGCAAATCTTTAGTTATAATCTTTTCAATCCTAGCGCCCGAATGTTGATCATCAGTCAAAATTGGAATTTGCCAAGACATCCAAGACCTTGAGTTAAAACCTAGATGTTTTAGTCTTCCCGCAATTAATGCACACGCTGCTTGCTCTCCTGTAGAAACTAAAACATCGTATTCAGCTTTGTCAAAATCATTGCTGATCAATTTAGATTTTTTTACTAAATCATTAGTGACGCCACTCATTGCAGAAGAAACAACAACAACCCTATCTTTTTTTCTCCTATAATTTGCAATTATTTGAGAAATTTTCTTAATTCTATCGATGGACCCTACTGAAGTTCCTCCAAATTTTAGTACAATTGTTTTTATTGTCATATTAAAAACATAATTTAATTTATATTTGATAAAATGCATCTTAATTGTTATGTCAACTAATTACTAAATATGAACAGTGTAAACTTAAAAGAAATTGAAAAATTTTCAAAAATAGCTGAGGAATGGTGGAATCCATCAGGAAAATTTAAACCTCTACATAAATTTAATCCTGTGCGAATAGCATATATAAAAGATGAAATTATTAAAAATCTTAACCTGAATCATAAAAAAAAACCATTAGAAAAAGTTAAAATTTTAGATATTGGATGTGGTGGAGGATTACTTTCAGAACCAATGTGTAGACTAGGTGCAGATGTAACAGGAATAGATGCATCAAGTAAAAATATAAGTATTGCAAAACTTCATGCCAAAAAAAATCACTTAAATATTAAATATATTTGTGCATCACCAGAAAAACTTAAAATAAATACTAAGTTTGATGTAATACTTAATATGGAAATTATTGAACATGTGGAAGATGTAAATTTTTTTCTAACATCAAGTTCAAAACTTTTAAAAAAAAAAGGAATTATGTTTGTTGCCACATTAAACAAAACTCTTAAATCATATTTATTTGCAATTGTTGGTGCAGAATATGTTTTAAAGTGGCTTCCTATAGGAACTCATGAATGGGAAAAATTTGTTAAACCAGATGAATTAATTGATATTTTAAAAAAAAATAATCTTAATTTAGATAGATTAGATGGTTTGAAATTTAATCTAATTACAAATGAGTGGAAAATCAGTTCCGATAAATCAGTAAATTATATTGCTAAATTTATAAAAAATTAATTATTTTTATTTTCTATCCAAGGAATTGCTTGGGTATCGATACCCTCTTCTTTTAATTCTTTCAATTCTTTTTTAGATGCTGTTCCATAAATATTTTTTTTATTTCTTTTACTATTATAATGAATTGATCTAGCTTCGAATGCAAAGTTTCCACCAACATATCTAAAGTTATCTTTTATAAAATTTTGATATTCCTTAATTTTTTTTTTTACATGTTTAAGCTTTTGTAATTGCTTTTCTGTTTTATCATTAGATTTTTTAGTAATTAATTTAGGTGCCATTAAACTTTTCTCTACTTTTAAAGAATTACAATTATGACAGTTTAATAGCTTCTTTTTTTTTAATTTTTCATATTCTTTGGAGGATGCAAACCAGCTATCAAAAGTTAAATCACAATTTTTGCAGACAAGATTATACCTAATCATAGTTTTTATTTAATCTTTCAAATGTAAAATACAATGTATGCTAACTTCTATAGTCGGCATTGATTGCAATATATTTTTTGGTTAGATCCATTGTATAAGCTGTAAAATTTTTAGTTCCACTTGATGCATTAACAGTAATATCAATGTTAAGATTTTTCATATAGTGAGATGCTTCTTCTTCATTGTAATTAATATAAATTTTGCCATTGTGAACAATATTTAAGTTTCCAAATTTAATTGATATTTTATCCAAATTTATTGTTGTTTCTGATTTACCTATAGCCATAATTACTCTTCCCCAATTGGGATCTTCTCCGGCAATAGCTGTTTTAACTAATAGAGAATTGGCTATTGAAAAAGCAATTTTTTTTGCATCTTTCTCAGTTTTGCAATTTTTGACTTTAACAGTTACAAATTTTGATGCCCCTTCTCCGTCTGCTACAACTCTTTTTGCTAGATTCAATAAGACTCTATTTAACGCATCATCAAAATTTTTTATCTTTTTATCAGAAATACTTTTAATTTTTCCATGTATTGCTTTGGCTGTTGAAAATATAGAAATCATATCGTTTGTACTTGTATCTCCGTCACAACTGATTGCATTGAATGTATTTGATACATTTTTCTTCAACAACTTTTTTAATATTTCATTGGATATATCTGCATCTGTAAAAATGTACCCCAATGTTGTAGCCATGTTTGGTTGTATCATGCCAGATCCTTTTGCAACACCATAAATCTTAACAGTAGTATTTCCAATTGTACATTCCTCCATGGCTATTTTAGGTTGTGTGTCGGTTGTCATAATTCCTAGTGCAGACTTCATCCATATATATTTATTTTGTATGTATTTAATATTTTTTACCAGATCAGAAATCTTATCTTTAATTTTATCCTCTGGAAATTTTTCACCAATAGTTCCTGTGCATCCAAAAATAATATTTTTAGCTTTAATTTTAATTGGATATTCTTCATCTTCTTTTTGTTTCTTGGTTAGTTCTTGAGAAACAAGTTCTGCAATATTCTCCATACTTTTGTAGCCCTGCTCTCCTGTAAATGAATTGGCATTTCTAGTATTTACAAGTAAGGAAAAAATTTTTTTTGTTTTTTGATTTAAATTCCACTTAATGTTTTCTGAAATAATTTTAGATTGTGTGTAAATTGAAGCAAAATTCGCACCTTCTCTGAAATAAAACATCACTAAATCATCTCTTTTATTTTTATATAGATTTGCGCTTACAGTGGAAATTGAGACACCATTTACATGATCAAGGTCTTGAAACTCGTTCATTTTCCTATTTTTTGTTTTCGAGGATAAGAAATTGGATAAATTAATTCCCATAGTATTTAAAATATTTATTTAATAATCATATTAAAGGTTATAAATAAATAATAAATCAAAAACATATGATTAATCCGCTAGACCTTATCTTTAAATTCATTAAATCAAGTAATCAAAAAGATTTAGATAGAATAGGTAAAATTGTAAATAAAACCAATTTATTGGAAGAAAGTGCAAAAGCCCTAAAAGATAAGGATTTTCCAAAAAAAACAATAGAATTAAAAGAAAAAATTAAAAAGGGTCAGAGTTTAAATGAAATTTTACCTGAAGCTTTTTCTCTTGTAAGAGAGGCTTCAAGACGAGTAAGAAATGAGCGTCATTATGATGTTCAAATAATTGGTGGTGTAGTTTTACATGAAGCCAAAATTGCAGAAATGAGAACTGGTGAAGGTAAAACTTTGACAATTGCTTTGGCAGCTTATTTAAATGCACTTCAAGAAAAAGGTGTGCACGTCGTTACAGTCAATGATTATTTGGCAAAAAGAGATTCCCTAGAAATGGGTGAAATTTATAACTTTTTAGGATTAACTTCAGGATACATTAATAATGATCAAGACGATCCTGAAAGAAAGAAAAATTATAATCACGATATAACTTACGGAACTAATAGTGAACTTGGTTTCGATTATCTTAGAGATAATATGAAGTATTCAAAAGAAGAAATGGTTCAAAGAGAGCATCATTATTCAATTGTAGATGAAATAGACTCTTGTTTAATTGATGAAGCTAGAACTCCATTGGTTATATCAGGAGCCACTGAAGATAAAGCAAGTCAATATCTAGCAATAGACAAACTAGTGAAACTTCTAAATAAAGATGATTATGAAATAGATGAAAAAGATAAAAATATTCTTCTTACTAATGATGGAATTAATAATATCGAAAAATTGTTTTCAGGTGCTGGTATTTTAAAAAATAATAATTTTTATGATCCAGAAAACTTAAATTTAGTTCACCATGTCAATCAAGCATTAAGAGCTAACCATCTCTTCGAAAAGGGCAAAGACTACATAGTTGTAGACAATAGTCTAAAAATTATTGACGAGTTGACTGGTAGAATTTTGGAAGGAAGAAGGTTCGGAGATGGACTTCATCAAGCTTTGGAAGCTAAAGAAAAAATTAGAATACAAGCAGAGAATCAAACTTTAGCATCAATAACTTATCAAAATTATTTTAAACTTTATAAAAAAATTTCTGGATGTACTGGTACTGCTGCAACGGAAGCTGAAGAATTTTTTGAAATTTATAATTTACAAGTTGTTGTAATTCCAACTAATAAAAAAATGATTAGAAAAGATTATAATGATCAAATTTTTCGTACAGAAGAAGAAAAAAATGATGCTATCAAAGAAAAAATTAAAGAGTGTTTTGGAACTGGACAGCCACTATTGGTTTTCACATCAAGCATAAATAAATCTGAGGTATATTCAAAACTATTAAACAAAGAAAAAATTAAACATGTAATTTTAAATGCAAAAAACCACGAAAATGAAGCAGAAATAATAGCAAATGCTGGCAAGGAAGGTTCGGTAATAATAACTACCAGTATTTCTGGCCGAGGAGTTGATATTCAATTAGGAGGAAAAAAAGGATCCATCCAGAATGAACAACTCACAAAAGATAAAGAAAAAATAAAATCTTTAGGAGGTTTGTTTGTAATTGGGACTGAAAGAATGGAATCTCGAAGGGTAGATAATCAAGCAAGAGGAAGATCTGGTAGACAGGGAGATGAAGGAAGTTCAATATTTTATGTGAGTTTAGAAGATGATCTGATGAGAATTTTTGGATCTGAGTCCATGAATAACATACTTCAAAAACTAGGTCTCAAAAATGGTGAAAGTATTGATCACCCCTGGATTAATAAAGCATTAGAAAGGGCACAACAAAAAGTTGAGGCAAGAAATTTTGATATAAGAAAAACACTTATTAAATTTGATAATGTCCTGAACGATCAAAGACATGTGATTTTTTCCCAAAGAAGAGATGCTATGAATAGTGAACAAATTTTTGATTATTCTGAAGGTTTTTTAAAAGAAATAATTGATGATTTAATAAAGTTAAAGATACAAAATTTATCAAATCCGAAAAATAAAGAATTTAACAATAAACTTAAGGCTATATTAGGTAAGAGTTTAGATGAAAATCTATTAAATGATTTGATTTCATCAAAAGATAATGATTTTAGAAAAAAAATTTTTGAGCATTTTGAAAACTCTAGAAATAAAAGAATTAAAATTTTAGGTGAGCAACAATCCAAAGAAATTGAAAAAAGAATTTTATTACAATCAATAGATTTGAATTGGAAATCACATATTCAATATTTAGAACAACTAAGACAAGTAATAGGACTTCGATCTTATGGCCAAAGAGACCCATTAGTAGAATACAAAAAAGAAGCCTTTGATTTATTTTCAAACCTACTAGATAAATTAAAATTAGATTATGTGACTATTCTGATGAATCTAAAAGTGGTAGAGGCTCCAGTTGAGGAAAAAAGGGATACTAAAACAAAAAAAATAGACCCTAAATATGAGGGGAAAAAAATAGGAAGAAATGAACCTTGTTTTTGTGGATCAGGTAAAAAATTTAAACATTGTTGTGGAGCCTTATAACAAAATCATTAAAGATATTATTAAGATGGTAACAAAACCAACTATAGAAAATAAAATTTTTTTATTTTTAAAGATTTGAAATAAATTATTTTCTTTTGTTCGCAAAGAGCTTATGTTTTCAGGATTGGTAATAAATCCTTTATTCCTTCCAATTTTTAAAAACTTATTTTTTCTTTGATTTAAAATTTCTTCTGAAGACATTTCTTTAAAAGATTCTAAATTTTTAGAAATTGATTCATAAACATTATCTAGTATTAAATTTCTGTCTCTATGAGCTCCTCCCAGTGGTTCGGGGATAATTTCATCAATAACTTTTAATTCTAGTAAGTCTTTAGCTGATAATTTCATCGCTTTAGCTGCATCTAACATTTTTTTTGGATCTCTCCATAAAATGGTTGCACATCCTTCTGGTGAAATCACAGAATATATTGCATTTTCTAACATTATAACTTTGTTAGAAGAGGCCAATGCTATCGCTCCTCCAGACCCTCCTTCTCCAATGATGATTGCTAATGTTAAAACTTTTAATTTCATACAACATTCAATTGATTTTGCTATTGCTTCTGCTTGACCTCTTTCCTCTGCACCTACACCAGGATACGCTCCCGGTGTATCAATAAAAGAAATAATTGGTATATTGAATCTTCCAGCCAACTCCATTAACCGGATAGTTTTTCTGTACCCTTCTGGTCTCATCATTCCAAAATTTCGTTCGATTCTACTTTCAAGATTGTCTCCTTTTTCTTGACCTATTACCAAAACAGATTGGCCATTGAATTTTGCAAAGCCAGTGATCACCGATTTATCTTCTCCATAATATCGATCCCCTTCTAAAGAAATAAAATCTTTAAATAAATTGTCTATAAAGAATTTTGACTTTGGTCTGTCTTCATGTCTTGCGACCATTGTAGTTTGCCAAGGATCTAGGTTGGAATATATATCTTTTAATTTTTCATCAAGCTCTTCTTGAGTCTTAGAAATTTTTTTTGTATCAACTTCAGACAAGCCTTCTTGGTTATAAGGATCTTTTAACTTGTCGAGTTCACTTTCTAAATTTTTAATATCAGTTTCAAAATTAAGATAATTTTTCATTTAAATAACAATAAATACTTAAGAATTAAAAAAGGCAATAAAATGTTATTAATAATATTAATTAATTGACTTCATATTATTAACAAGTAAAGTCTTAATTGTTGGGAGAGACTAATCTACTTTTAGCGCCGAAGGAGCAACAACCCCGGAAACTCTCAGGCAAAAGGACCGACAAAAAGCATAACACTCTGGAAAGAGATCAAAAATCCGCCGAAGGAGCAAAACTCTCAGGCAAAAATACAGATGGGGTGTTAAAAAGTGATATGCAAGAAAAATACATTACCGTTAATGATTTAAAAATATCTGAGAAGTTATTAAAATTTATAAATGATGAATTATTAAAAGACACTGAAATTTCAGCAGAAAATTTTTGGGGTGGGTTTGATAAAGCTGTTCATGAGCTTGCTCATAAAAATAAAGAGCTACTAAAAATTAGAAACGATCTTCAGAAAAAAATTGATGAATGGCATCTAAAAAATAAAGGTAATGAGATTAATTTAAATCAATATAAAAAATTTTTATTAGAAATTGGTTATTTGAAAGAAATTGGACCAGATTTTAAGATTGAAACTAATAATATAGACGAAGAAATAGCAAAAATTGCGGGTCCTCAGTTGGTTGTTCCCATCATGAATGCTAGATATGCGTTGAATGCTACTAATGCAAGATGGATGAGTCTATATGATAGTCTTTATGGAACAGATGCAATTGAACCATCTGATGATAGCGCCTCTCAAAGATATGATCCATTAAGAGGAGAAATGGTTATAAAATTTGGTAGAGAATTTTTAGATAAACATTTTCCATTAGAAAATATAAGTTGGGCAAATATAACGAAATTTATAGTTCAAGATAAATCATTAGTTCTGTACAGAAATGATAAAATTTCAAAATTAAGAAATGAAGAACAATATATTGGTCATCGTGGTGAAACTGATAGTCCATCAGCTATTATTCTCAAAAATAATAATTTACATTTAGAGATTTTAAAAGATTTAAAAGCATTTAGTGCTCAACAAGATCCTGTTGGTATTAGTGATATTATTATTGAATCTGCAATATCAACAATTTGCGATAACGAAGATAGTGTGGCTGCTGTAGACTCTGAAGATAAAATAGTTTGTTATAGAAATTGGTTAGGATTGATGAAGGGTGACTTAAAAAATCAATTTAAAAAAAATGGTAAAGTTTTTGAGCGAAAATTAAATACTGATAGAGGTTATATTTCTAAAGATGGCAAAGATTTGAGTTTGCATGGTCGAAGTTTACTTTTAATTAGAAATGTTGGGCATTTGATGACAAATTCTTCAATTCTTTTAAAAGATGATTCAGAAATACCTGAAGGCATAATGGATGCTTTTATAACTACTGCGGCTGCACTTCATGATTTAAAAAAAAAGAAAAATTCAAGAACTGGATCTATATACATTGTGAAACCAAAAATGCATGGTCCAGATGAAACTGCTTTTACAGATTTAATTTTTACTAAAGTGGAAGAGGTTTTAAAATTAGAAAAGTTTACATGTAAAATAGGTATTATGGATGAAGAAAGAAGAACTTCAGTAAACCTCAAAGAATGTATTAGGACACTAAAAAACAGAGTATTTTTTATTAATACAGGTTTTTTAGATAGAACTGGAGACGAAATGCATACATCAATGGAAGCCGGACCAATGATTAAAAAGGGAGATATGAAATTATCAAAATGGATAACTGCATATGAAAACAATAATGTTGATATAGGTTTACAATGTGGTTTTTCTGGAAAGGCTCAAATTGGAAAAGGTATGTGGGCAATGCCTGATAAAATGAAAGATATGTTGGAACAAAAAACTGGTCATTTAAAAGCTGGGGCAAATTGTGCTTGGGTCCCATCACCGACAGCTGCAGCTCTACATGCTTTACATTATCATGAAATAAATATTTTTAAAAAACAGATGGAAATTTTTAAACGAGAACCTGCTAAACTTGACGATTTATTGACAATACCAGTGGCTAATAGACCAAATTGGTCAGTTGCTGAAATTAGTGCTGAAATTTCTAATTCTGCACAAACTCTTTTAGGCTACGTTGTGCGATGGATTGATCAAGGTATAGGTTGTTCAAAAGTACCGGACATCAATAATGTTGGACTAATGGAAGATAGGGCGACCTTGAGGATATCCTCTCAGCACATTACTAATTGGATTCATCATGGTATTACTACAAAAATTCAAGTTATGGAGATAATGAGAGAAATGGCAAAAATTGTGGATGACCAAAATAAAAATGACTCTAATTATAAGAAAATGAGTGATGATTTTGAAAACTCGATTGCATTTCAAACTGCATGCGATTTGATTTTTAAAGGTAAGGAACAGCCTTCTGGATATACAGAGCCACTTTTACATCTAAATAGAATTAAGAAAAAATCTATTCAGAATTAGAATTAATGTTAGATCTGTTTTTAAATGCTGAAAACAGAGTTCCATCATCTAAGCTTTCAATTTCACCACCAACTGGAAGACCTTGGGCTAATTTAGTAATTTTAGCCTTAGTGTGTTTTAAGCTATCTTGAATATAATAAGCTGTGGTGTGTCCTTCAACTGTTGCACTTGTAGCCAAAATTACTTCCTCAATTTTATCTTTATTAACTCTTTCTACTAAAGAATTAATTAATAAATCTTCCTTCCTTTGACCTGCGGATGATATTGTTCCCCCAAGAATATGGAAATAACCTTTAAAGATATTTGAACTTTCTATTGACCACTGGTCTGCAATATCTTCTACCACACATATTTTATTAAATTTTTCTTTTGTATTTTCACAATTTACACAACTAATTGAGTTAGATTTTAAAGTTCCACATGAATTACATCTTGTTACATTTTTATAAACTTGAGCCAAGGTATTCGCCATGGGCTTTACTAATTCATCTCTATTATTTATTAATTTAAGTACTATTCTTTTAGCTGATTTAGGTCCAAGACCTGGTAATTTAGAAATTAATTTGATTAACTCATCTATTTCACTAATATTTTGCATTAATTACAATGGCCATTTAAAACCAGGAATTCCAAGACCACCGGCAGCTTTAGAAATTTCCTCAGTTGTTTTAGCTTTAAGTTGAACTTTAGCATTATTATGTGCGGCTACTATTAAATCCTCAACAATAGATTTATCCTCTTTTAATATTTCATCAGAAATTTCTATTTTTTGCATCTCTCCCTCACCATCTAAAATGACTTTTATTGATTTGGATCCTGAAATTCCTTCGACTTTAATATTTTTAATTTTTTCTTGGCTTTCTTTCATTTTAGATTCGAGTTCCTTAGCTTTGTCTAATATTTTCGTAAAATCAGTCATTATTCCCTATCTTTCTGAGTAGGACTTACATCAATTAATTCTGCATCTGGGAAGTGTTCAATCATAGTTTTGTATAAATCAGATTTTTTTATTTTTTCAAGTAATTCTATTTTTTTTATGTTTTCTTTTTCTTTAATTGCCATTTCTCCTTTATTTTTACTAAAACTTATAATCCATCTTTTGCCTGTCCACTCAAAAAGTTTTAAGGATAAATCTTTAACAAAATCTTTGTCTAAATTTTCATTAAATGAAATTTCAATTCTCTCTTTTTCAAATTTTACAAGGTTTACATTATTTTCAATCTCATATTTTAATTTTATTTCTTTTTTTAAAATGCAAAAATTAAATAATTCACTAAATGAATTAATTATAACTTTATCGAATGCTTTAATCTCTGGTCGAAGTTCAGGTTTTATTTTTTTTTCTTGAGTTGTATTTTTAATTTGACTTACCGTTTCTTCGACAGCTTGATATTTTGATATTTTTTCTTTCATTTCAGGTGAAGAATTTTCTTTATCATTTTTATTTTTTGGTTTGAAATCACTCAAATAAATTAATCTCATTAAAAACATTTCTATTGATAGATGTTGATTTGAAACAATATCAAGCTCTTCTAGAGTTCTAATCGTAAATTGCCAAAATAAAATTAATACATCGGCATCTACATTATTTGATATTTCTTTGATCTTATGAAACTCTTCATCATTTAATGTAAAGTTTGTACTTTCAAGAGTTAGAGAATTTATATTCTTAAAATAATAAACCAATTCTAAAAAATCATTAATGAAAATTTTCGGTTCCACCCCTTGATCATAAATTTTTCTGTAAATTTCTATAACTTTTTTTTCATTTCCATCTAAGATTAATTTAAAAAGATCAATTAATTGTGCTTTATCAAAATAACCAAAAATTTTTTGAGCAGCATTAAGATCTAATTCTTTTTCTCCATCTAAGCTTAACAGCGCTCTATCCAATAATGATAAGGCATCCCTTACAGAGCCCTCTGAAATTTTAACAATTAATTTAAGTGCGTCATCTGAGGCTTTTCCGTTTTCTTTATCTTTAATTTTTTTAATAAATTCAAATAACTCAAATGATTTGATTCTTGATAAATCAAATCTTTGACATCTAGACACGACTGTAATTGGTATTTTTTTTATTTCAGTGGTTGCAAATATAAATTTTAAATATTCAGGTGGTTCCTCAAGAGTTTTTAGCAAAGCATTAAATGCTTGTTTGCTTAACATATGAACTTCATCGATAATAAAGATCTTAAATTTAGATGAAGTTGGTCCATACCTGGAAAATTCAATCAAATCTCTAACATCATCAACACCCGTTTTACTTGCAGCATCCATTTCTAAAACATCAATATGACTTGAGCTTGCAATAGCTTCACAATTATTACACAGCTCATCCTTACATAAATTTTCAATTCCATTTAAGCAATTTAAGGATTTTGCAACTATTCTTGCGGTTGTTGTTTTCCCAATCCCTCTTATTCCTGTAAAAAGGTATGCGTTTGGCACCTTGTTGGCTTTAATTGAATTTACAATTGTTTCTGCAACAACTTCTTGACCTATTAAATCATCAAAAATTTGAGGTCTGTATTTAAGTGCAAGAACTTTAGAATTTTTATTCATTTGTTTATCTAGGAGACTAAAACCTGAATAACTGTCTCTACGATTGCTTCCGTTAAGATCTGGTCGGGTTCAAGCAGCATTCACCTCTAGCCTCCAGAGCTATTATAACAGTAAT
>Ga0114997_10002092_pt1 | contig 16289 bp, 16 predicted proteins | sample ArcticOcean_MG_C_2_FD_87045 | JGI IMG/M metagenome (GOLD analysis project Ga0114997, IMG submission 87045) | Marine microbial communities from western Arctic Ocean - ArcticOcean_MG_CB4_136 | ecosystem: Environmental > Aquatic > Marine > Oceanic | place: Arctic Ocean: Canada Basin | collected...
AAGAAGGTAAGCTTCATGGATTTCAATTATGGGTAAACATGCCTGCTAAATTGAAAATGACTAAACCTGAGTACATTTATATTGATGCAGATAAAATGAGCACTCATAAAGATTATTATAAAACTATCAAAGTGATTGCTGGCAAATTTCAAGATGCTGAAGGACCCGTTAAAGGTCACAATGTTGAACCTATTTACTTTGATGTAGAGCTTGAAAAAGGAAAAGAATTTAATTTTGATCTTCCTTCAACTCATAATTCATTAATATATTTAATTGAAGGTGAAATTAAAGTTGGTGATCAAGATCATGATGCTGTTAAAGATTCTACTTTAATTATTCTAACCAGAGGTGAAAAATTAAAAGTCACTAGCTTAACAAAAACAAAGTTTTTATTAATATCTGGTAAACCTATTGGTGAGCCTATTGCAAGAGGTGGTCCATTTGTAATGAATACTAAAGCAGAGATCTTGCAAGCAGTGCAAGATTATCATAATGATACATTTGTAAAATGATGAAAACTATTAAAATAGAAAAATTTGGTGGTCCTGAAGTTTTAGAGATTAAAGATATAGAAATTGGTAAACCAGGCCCAAAAGAAGTTCTTATAAAAAACCTATCAATTGGTCTTAACTATATTGATATTTATCATCGAACAGGGCTGTACCCTATTCCTCTTCCAAGTGGGATTGGTTTAGAGGCTTGTGGAATAATAGAAGAAGTTGGTTCTGAAGTAGATCTATTTAAAGTTGGAGATAGAGTGGCTCACTCTTCAATGCCAATTGGAAGTTATTCAGAAAAACAATTATTTCCTCAAGAAAAGTTAGTTTTAGTTCCAGAGGGGATTTCAGACGGAATTGCATCTTGTATTATGCTTAAAGGAATTACTGCTGAATATTTATTACACAGAGCCTACCCAATTAAAAAGGGTGACAAAGTTTTATACCACGCAGCTGCTGGTGGTGTGGGTCAAATTTTATGTCAATGGGCCAATGCATTAGGAGCTGAAGTAATTGGAACAGTTGGATCTAAAGAAAAAGAAGCTATTGCCAAAAAAAATGGTTGTCATCATGTAATAAATTATACTGATACAAATTTTGTTGAAGAGGTAGAAAAAATTGCAGGCAAAAATGGAATTGACGTTGTCTATGATGGTGTTGGTATTAAAACTTTTGATGGATCAATTGAAACCTTAAAAGTTAGAGGCATGATGGTCTCTTTTGGCAACGCATCAGGCTATGTTGATACTATAAATGTTAAGAAACACATTAATGCAAAAGGTTTATTTTTTACTCGTCCATCAATTGCTCACTATACGATGACAAGAGAAGAGCTAGTTGACTCTGCAAAAAAGGTTTTTAATGCTATATTATCTGGAAAGTTTAAAGTTGAAATTTTCAAGAAATATTCTCTCAGTGATGCAAAGAAAGCTCATGAAGAATTAGAAGCAAGATTATTAACTGGCCCTGCTGTAATAATTCCTTAATCTAAATCAACATCCATATCAGACATGTGAAGTTTTAATGCATTAGTTGAAACTTGAATTTCTCTTAAAAAAACAACAATTGAAACCATCATAGATAAACAGCAAGAACCAAAAATTATTCTTGCTACAAAAATTTCATTTAAATAAAGAGCAAAGACAGTTAATAAATTAAACAATAAACCAAATGCAGCAAACATAATTGTCCATTTTAACAAAACAATTCTACCACTTAAATTTATAAACTGCTTTTTCCACTCAGGTGGAACGTGATTTTCATACACATGTTCATCGTGCAACTGCCTAATAAGCTTACTTAATGAGTGAAATCTATTACTATAGATATTCATGAGCAAAGGAATTGCTGGAAACATCAATGCTGTAACTGTGTAATCTATATTCATACGAATCAATTTGATTATGAAACTAGCCTTTGTTATTTACAAGTAAATTATTATGAAAAAATTAAATCTATTTATTGAATTAACGAGATTAAAAAAACCAATTGGGTTCATGCTTTTATTTTGGCCTTGTGCTTGGGGTTTGTCACTTGCTTACGATTTTTCTAACAATCTAAGTAGTTATTTTTTTTATCTTATTTTATTTTTTTTAGGATCGGTTTTAATGCGTTCTGCCGGCTGCATAGTAAATGATATTTTAGATAAAGAATTTGATAAAAAAGTTTCAAGAACAAAAAATAGACCTATAGCATCAGGTAAAATATCTATAAAACTTGGGTTGTTCTATGTAGTTTTTTTATGTTTTTTAGCATTACTAGTTTTATTAAACTTTAATACTTTTACTATTATATTGGCGTTAGCATCTATGCCTTTAGCGTTCACTTATCCTCTAATGAAAAGGTATACATATTGGCCTCAACTTTTTTTGGGAATTACTTTTAATTATGGTTTAATACTTGGATGGGTTTGTATTGAAAACCAAATAGACATAATACCAGTAATATTTTACTTAGGAGCCATATTTTGGACACTAGGCTTTGACACAATGTATGGGTATCAAGACATTAAAGATGATGAAATAATAGGAGTAAAATCAACTTCAATAAAATTCAAAAAAAATCCAAAATTATTTTTAATAATATGCTACTTAATCTTTACTATATCCTTAATTACAGTAGGTTTTTTTATGAAATTTAATACAATATTTTATTTTTTTATGCCTATCATAATTTTACATTTATTTTTTTATCAAATTTATAGTTTTAATTTTAAAAATGCAAAAAACAGTTTAAAAAAATTTAAAAGTAATAACTTGCTGGGTATGATTGTATTACTAAATATTATACTAGGGAAGGTTTAAGCTATTAATGGAAAAACTAGAAATTTTAAAAAGACTTTTTTTTGATTATACAAAAAAACATATAAAAAAAATATTATTAGCTTTATTTTGTGCACTGTTGGTTGCTGCAAGTACTTCTTCAATTGCATATCTTTTAGATCCAGCAATTAAAAAAATATTCATAGAAAAGGATCAGACACTAATAGTAATAATACCAATCTTTATTGTAATTGCTTTTGCAATAAAAGGCTTGTCTCTTTATTTTGCAAAAATTATAATGATTGATGTTTCAGAAGAGGTTAAAAAAGATATGCAGTCTGATATGTTAACCAATTTAATTTCTGCTGATACAAGGTTAATAGATGAAAAACATACTGGAAAATTTATATCACATTTGACTAATGATGTGGGTCATATAACTAACTTAATTAGTACTGCAATTTTAAATTTGTTTAAAGATAGCTTAACTTTAGTTGGCTTACTTTTTGTAATGTTTTTTCAAAATTGGAAACTTTCTTTGATAGCGATTATAATGATTCCATTAGCTACTCTAGCTGCTAGAACTTTAGGAAAAAGAATAGGAAAAGTAGCAACTGAACAAATGTTAAAAGCAGGAATACTTAATACATATTTAATAGAGTTATTTAAAAATCATAAACTTATTAAAATATTTCAACAAGAGGAATATGAAAACGATCGAGCAGAAAAATTTATAAATGAAGTAAAGGAAAAAACAAAAAAAATTGCTACAGTTTTTGTTAGATCTTCACCAATAATGGAAACTCTTACTGGTATTATGATAGCAATATTAATTTTTTACTCTGGAAAACTTGTTTTAAAAGATGAGATAGACATAAATAATTTTTTCTCATTTCTTGCGGCAATGATGTTAGCGTATCAACCGGTAAGATCACTTGCGACTTTAAATATCACTATTAACCAAGGTTTATCAGCTTCTATGAGAATACTACCTGTTATTGACCAAAAATCAGAATTAATTGAGAGTAAGGACAATACAAAAATAAATATAACTAGTGGTGATATTAACTTTAAAAATGTCTCTTTTAAATACAATGAAGATAAAAAAGAAAATATCTTAAATTCGGTCAACTTAAAAATGTTAGGTGGAAAAATGACCTCGATTGTTGGCCATAGTGGTGCGGGAAAATCTACAATTCTTAATTTAATTCCTAGATTGTATGATGCTATTTCTGGGGATATACAAATTGACAATCAATCTATCTATAAGTGCACAATTAAATCCCTAAGAAAAAATATATCATTAGTTAGTCAAGACACAACTTTGTTTGATGACACAATCAGAAATAATATCGCTTATGCAAATTTAAGTGCTAGCAAAGAGGAGATAGAAGAAGCAGCAAAAAATTCTTTTGCAAGTGAATTTATAGAAAAACTACCAAATAAATATGACACAATTATTGGAGAAAATGGAACAAGACTATCTGGGGGTGAAAAACAAAGACTATCTATAGCTCGTGCCATGCTAAAAAAAAGTCAAATAATTCTTTTAGATGAAGCAACTTCATCACTAGATGCAGAAACTGAAAATAAAATTCAGGATGCTATAAATTATTTAACAAAAAATAGAACAACCATTGTTATTGCTCATAGATTATCAACTATTCTTAATTCGGATAAAATTTATGTTATTGACTCAGGAAATCTTGTTGGAGAAGGAACTCATGATGAACTTCTATCAAATTCTCCTATATACAAAAATTTTTACGAAAAACAGATTAAAAAAGTGTAATGTTTTTATTATATAAAATATTATCAAATTTAGTTTTTATTTTCTCACCAATAATTATCTTTATAAGACTATTTAAAAAAAAAGAACATCCAACTAGATTTAAAGAAAAATTTGGTTTTTATAATATAAAAAAGATTAAAGGGAATTTGATATGGTTTCATGGTGCTAGTGTTGGTGAAATCTTAAGTATAATTCCAATAGTAGAAAAATTAGAAAAAAATAGACTAATAAAACAAATCCTAATAACCACCAATACTGTAAGCTCTTCTAAAGTATTATCAAATTTAAAATTAAAAAAAACAATTCATCAATTTTTTCCCATAGACACAAACCATCATAGTCAAAAATTTTTAAATTACTGGAAGCCTACTGTTGCAATATTTGTAGATTCTGAAATATGGCCTAATATGATTACAAATATTAAAAAAAAATCTATTTTTCTAATTCTCTTAAATGCAAGAATTACTGATAGATCGTTCAGACGATGGAAAATATTTTCCTCAATTGCAAGAATATTGTTTCAAAAATTTGATATCTGCTTAACAGCTAGTCTTAAATCAAAGAATTATCTTAGATTATTGGGCTCTCAGAGAGTAAAATATATTGGTAATTTGAAATTTACGCAAAGTGAAAAAAATAAAGGCGATTTAAATAAAAATTTAAAAAAGTTTTTTTCATCAAAAAAGATATGGTGTGCATCAAGTACACACAATATTGAAGAAAATTTTTGTGCAAATACTCATAAAAAACTTAAAGTTAAATACGATAACTTACTAACAATCATAATACCAAGGCATATAAATAGAACTGAAAAAATTATAGGTGAGATGCAAAAATTGAATTTAAAAGTTCATATTCACGGCTCGAAAGAAAAAATAAATAAACAAACAGATATATATTTAGTGAACACTTTTGGCCAAACACAATCATTTTTTAAAGTTTGTAAAACTGTTTTTCTGGGAGGATCAATTATTAAGCATGGAGGTCAAAATCCACTGGAAGCAGCCAGGTATGGATGTAGAATATTGCATGGTCCAAATATATGGAATTTTGAAGAAATTTATAATCTTTTAAAAAGATATAAAGTTTCCAATAAAGTTATAGATCCCAATCAATTAGCTTTAGAAATTGATAAAATGCTTAGTAATAAAAATAATTCTAAAGATTTACAATTAAAGATTAAAAAACTTGGTATTAAAATTTTAAACTCTACTCTAAACGAAATAAATTTTTATATTAATAAGAAATGAAATTAAAAAAACCTAAATTTTGGGATTATAAAAAACCTAATTTTCTTTCTTATTTTTTGTTACCTTTAACTTTTCCTGTCATTCTTAATAATTTCTATTTAGGGTTAAAAAATAGAGTCAAAATTAAACAAAAAACAATAAAAATTTGTATAGGAAATATTTATGTAGGTGGTACTGGAAAAACACCTTTAACAATAAAGATTTATCAAATTTTAAGTATTTTGAATTATAACACGGCAACTATAAAAAAATTTTATAGAGACCAAATTGATGAACAAAAAATACTTGATCAAAAAACAAAACTATACTGCTTAAAAAGTAGAAATGACGCACTTATGGAAGCAATTCAAGATAATATCGATGTTGCAATTTTTGATGATGGACTTCAAGATAGATCAGTAAATTTTGACCTAAAATTTGTATGCTTCAATAATATTAAATGGATTGGAAACGGCTTATTAATACCAGCGGGACCTTTAAGGGAAAAAATAACAAGTATTACAAAGTATGACGCTGTATTTATTAATGGAAACAGGAAAGATAATACTAATTTAAAGTCTTTAATTAAAAAATATAATAAAGATATTCATATTTTTGAATCATTTTACAGGGCAACCAATATTGATAAATTTAGTATCAGTGAAAAATATATAATTTTTTCAGGCATAGGAAACCCTGAAAGTTTTAAAGAAACATTAATCAAAAATAATTTAAATATAGTTAAAGAGATTATTTTTCCAGACCATCATAACTATAGTCATGATGACTTATATAAAATAAAGCTAGAAGCAAAAAACTTAAATGCAAAAATTTTAACTACTGAAAAAGACTACATTAAAATTAAATCTAATGAAAATTATGATATTAATTTTTTAAAGATAGAGCTTGAGATTGAAGATGAAAGAAAATTAATTAATTTTTTAAAAAAAAATATATGAAATCAATAAAATATTTTCTCCAATTCTTAATAATCATAATTCTTTTTTTTATTTTTAAAATCTTAGGTTTAAGATTGGCATCTTATATTTCTAATAAAATTGTATCTTTTACTGGCCCTTTCTTCCGATCAAAAGATCTAATAAAATCTAATATATTAAGGGCTTGTCCAAATTTAGACAAAAATGAAATTGAAAAAATCACTAAAAATATGTGGGGTAATTATGGACGAATTCTTGCTGAGTATATTTTTATAAAAAAGATACGTAATTCTAAAACCCATAATTATTTTGAAATCAAAGGTCAAGAAATTCTAGATATTATTAAAGAAAATAATGAACCTGTAATATTTATTTCAGGACATTTTAATAATTTTGAACTGAAGGCCATGCATATTGAAAAATCAGGTATTAATTTGGCAGCTATCTATAGGCCACTTAATAATAAGTTCTTAAATTTTATAATGGAAAAGATAAGAAAAAAATATATTTGCAGGAACCAAATTAAAAAAGGGATTTCCGGCACTAGACAATTGCTTTCATTTTTCAAAAATAAATCATCTATTGCACTAATGATTGACCAAAGAGTTTCACAGGGTATTAAATCTAATTTTTTTAATTATAAAGCTTTCACCACTACTATTCCAGCACAATTTGTAAAAAAATTTAAATGTAAGGTAGTACCAATTTATATTGAAAGAACTAAGGGTGTTAATTTTAGGCTAACTGTTTATAAACCTTTGGAATACTCTAACAATGAATCTATTGAGTCAATTACCTTGAATTTGAATTCTCTGCTTGAGAAAATGATTTTAAAAAACCCAGATCAGTGGATTTGGTCCCATAATCGTTGGAAATAAATTTACTAATAGTTTCCTTCTCTTTTTATTGATGCCTCTTTGTATGAATAATATGCTTCTTGTAAATCCACATTCCAATAATTGAGTTCTCCCAACTTAATAATTTTACCTGATACGGCACAAATTACATGATCACCTTCTTCAATAACTTGAAAATCATTTGGTAAATATTTTATTTTTGCTAATTTTTTATTCATTTTTAGTTTATATATTTATATATGAAAGTTGGAATAATAGGAAGTGGTGGCCGTGAGCATTCTATATGTCATTCATTAAATAACATAAAAAAGGTTAAACAAATATACTGTTTTCCTGGCAATGCTGGAACTGCACAAATTGCTCTAAATATATCAATAAACTTAGAAAATTTTGATGAATTAAAAAATTTTATACTATTAAATAAAATTGATTTAATTATAGTTGGTCCAGAAAAACCACTGGTAGATGGCATAGTAGATTTTTTAGAGACATATAATATAAAGGTATTTGGACCAAACAGAATTGCATCTCAACTTGAAGGTTCTAAAATTTTTACAAAAAATCTTTGTAAAGAATATGATATACCTACAGCAAAATTTGGTATTTTTCAAAATACTGAGAGTGCAACCCAATTTATAAAAAAAACAAAATATCCTCTTGTTATTAAAGCTGATGGATTAGCTTCTGGAAAAGGAGTTTATATATGTGAGAATAACAAAGATGCTAAACTAGCAATAAAAGAAATTTTTCAAGGAAAGTTTGGTAAAGCTAAAAAATTACTTATTGAAGAATTCCTCAATGGTGAGGAAATGAGTTACTTTATCATCAGTGATGGCAAAACATTTAAAAAATTTGATACTGCACAAGATCATAAAAGGGTACTAGAGGGCGATAAGGGAAAAAATACTGGAGGTATGGGCGCCTATTCTCCATCAAGATTAATTAATAAAGAATTAGATAAAAAAATTATATCAAAAATAATTGAACCAACATTAAAAGGTTTAAAAAAAATTGGCACCAATTATAAAGGCTTTTTATATGCTGGACTAATGATCGCGGATAATGAGCCTTATCTAATCGAATATAATGTTCGAATGGGTGATCCAGAATGTCAAACAATTTTACCTAAACTAAAATCAAATTTATTAGAAATATTTTTATCTTGTTGCAATGAAAAACTAAATGAACAAAAGATTGAATGGTATAATAAAAAAAGCTTATGTGTTGTTTTGTGTGCAAATGGATATCCTGAAAAATATAAAAAAAATATATTAATTAAGAATATGAATAAAACTGTATTTAACAAAAACGAGTATTGTTATCACGCAGGTACAACTATAAATAAAAATCAAATTTATGCTACTGGAGGGAGAGTTTTAAATTTTGTTTGTTTGTCTAAAAATTTTAGTAAAGCTAGAAAAAATATAATGTCATCAATTAATTCACTTAATTGGGATGGTGGATTTTATCGAAAAGATATTGGATATAAAGTTATAGATAGATGAGAATAATATCTGGAAATTCAAAGGGTAGAAAAATTTTTGAACCTAAAGATCTTAGTACAAGACCTCTTAAGGATTTAACTAAAGAGTCAATATTTAATATTCTAATTCACTCTAATAAATTTACTGTAAAACTTGAAAATTCAAATGTTCTAGATTTGTTTTCGGGTGTTGGTTCATTTGGTCTAGAATGTCTATCTAGAGGATCAGCATATTTAACCTTCGTAGAAAATTACAATAATGTTTTGCCATTATTAAAAAATAATATTTTCAAACTAAATTATCAAGGAAATTCAACAATACTAGAAACTAACATAATGGATAATTTAAATTTTAAAATTTTCAAAAAAAAATTTGATATTATTTTTATAGATCCTCCTTACAGAGAGAAAAATTTATCGCTTGTATTAATTAATATTATTAAGTCTGATATACTGAATAATCATGGGATTATTATTATACATAGACACAAAAATGAAAAAGATAAATTTCCTGAAAAATTTAATATTATTGAAGAAAAGACTTATGGTATATCAAGAATAATTTTTGGTAATTATTTATAAAGTAATATTTTTTTTGTTTCTTTTTTAATTAATTCCACAGACGGTTGGTCATAAGGATTTACTTTTAATGCTCTTCCAAGCAAAATAGTCTCTAAAATAAAAAAACAAAATAATTCTCCCAAAGTTTTTTCATCTTTATTAACTATTTCAAAACTTCTAAAAGGCATATTTTTAGTTAAAAAAACTTTTTCAGTGGCTAATTTCTGAGACAAAATAATTTGTTCTAAATTTTTATCTTTTAAATAATTATAAGAAGGGAGAATCATGCTCTTATTGATTTGGTTGGATTTTTTAGCCTTTACGTAAAAAAAAGAAAAAAAATTATTTTTTGGGCCGTCCAAATAAAGTTGCATAACGCTATGATTATCTTTAGGCATAGAAGAAATTATTGGCAAAATACCTTTTCCTTTTTTTCCTAAACTTTCAGCAATTAATTGCTGATACCATTTAAATAAATTTTCTGAACTTTTATCATAATTAAGGATGATTGAATTGAATTTTTTTTTTTTAATAAAGTAAAGAGTGTTATTTACATTTGTAATTAATCCATTTATGAATTTCTTATTTTTTATTAAATTGTTTAGCTGTTTAAATTTTTTTATATCTAACCCCATAAGTTCTGCCGGTAACATTCCAACTTCTGATAAAATTGAATATCTACCACCTATAAAGTTATTGTGATGAACGATCTCAGCTTTTAACTTCTCTGCAAGTGAATATAAATAACTTTCTTTATTTTCAGTAATAAAGATATTTTTATCTTTAGTTTTAATAATTACATTTGAGTTTGATATTGTTTCAAGTGTATTTCCTGATTTAGAAATAATTAAATTAATATATTTTTTTTTAATATTGTAAGAATTAATGTTCGATTGAAGATTGTTAGTAAAGTAGAATTTTTTTTTAATTTTGTGTTTTAAAAAATCATTAATAGCCTCTGTACCCAAAATTGATCCACCCATACCAACTACTCTTATATGAGAATATTTTTTAAATTTTGAAATTAATTTTTTATTATAACTATTTTTATAATTAACACCTAAAGATTTAAGTATTGTATTATTTTCTTTTAAAAGAGAAACTAAATCTTTATTTATTTTTTTATTATATTTTTTTGGTTTAAAATTTTTAAAATTAATATTTTTTGTTAACATTAATTATCTTTAATTTTTTCTAATATAGTTTTTTCTATAGAACTATTGGAGGTTTGACTTACAGATTTTGTTTTTCCTTTTTTTAAAATAGTTTTTAAATTTACCTCCTTCTCAATATTTTGATTACTTTGAGTTAATACTCTTGGCTCAGGTAGTTCGTCAAAATCTGGTGGTGTTGTCAAAGGGTTCTTCTTTTCCACTAAGAACTCATCGCTATTATTTTTTTTCTTTAGAGATAGTCCATCTTTTACATTTTGACATGCAGTCAACATAACTAGAGCCGCACAAAGTGACAGAGTAAGTTTAAATAATTTTTGCATTTTTTTCATTGTTATAAAATATTTCTGCATAAATAAGGCAAATAATTCCTAATGTTATGAATATATCTGCAACATTAAAAATAAACCAGTGGAAATTCATAATGTGAAAATCTATAAAATCAGGTACAGCAGAATAATAAATTCTATCAAAAAGATTGCTTATTGCGCCTCCAAAAACAAATATTAAGGAATACTGTTTGATTCCTTCGCTCTTAATAATCATTATCATGATAACTATAGTTATGATTGATATAACTAATGTAATTATATTGTAAATCAGGCTTTCGTTGAAAGAAAACAATCCAAATGCAATTCCATTATTCCAAATTAGATAAAAATTTAGGTAAGGTGTTAAATAAATATCAACTAAATTTTCTTGTTCAGCAATTTTAAGAATATAAATCTTAGAAATTCTGTCAGTAAAAAAAATAATTGCAATAATTACTAAATTTAATAAAATTTTTTTTAAATTTACTTTAAACATTTTTATTTTATTTAAACAGGATGCCTTTCACATCCATTTTTATTAATTTTCCAACATACTGAGCATTTTTCTCCTTCAGCTTTTGTTGCTATTACTTTTACTTCTTCTAATTCGGTTTTTTTAATTTTTGCATCAGATGTAATACATAATTCAGAAAAATTTGTATTTTCTGTAATTTTATACATTTTTTCATTCAAATTAATTATTAAACTTGCCTCCAAGCTTGATCCGATTTCTTTACTTGCTCTTTTAGCCTCAATACTAATATTGCAAATATCTCTAATTTTTTTTAATTCTACCCACTTTTCATTTAATTTTTTATTTTCAAAAGATTTTGGAAATCTAATGAATTTCTCTAAATGAATACTTTTCTCATCTTGTCTTATTAATGTAAAAATTTCTTCCACAGTAAATGAAAGAATAGGAGCAAACCATTTAAGTAATGAATCGAGAATAACATTTAATACAACAATACAATTTTTTCTTTTTTCAGAGTTTTTTGAATCACAATATAAAACATCTTTTCTAATATCAAAATAAAACGAAGATAGATCTACCGTGCAAAAATTTAAAAGTTCTTTATAAAGATTATGAAAATCATATGATTTAAAATAATTTCTAAATTTTTCATTTAAATCATAAACTTTATGAAGCATATATTGTTCTAATTCTGGTAATTCTTTTAAATTTAGTTTTTCAATATCAATTATCTTAAAATCATCATTTAGATTGCCAAGTAAATATCTAAACGTATTTCTAATTTTTCTATAAGAGTCTGCATGCTGCTCTAAAATAGCATAGTCTATTCTTAAGTCTTCTGCATAATTTGATGAGGCAACCCATATTCTTATAATATCAGCTCCATATTTTTTTAAAACATCTTCTGGTGCAATTACATTGCCCAGAGATTTAGACATTTTAAGTCCTTTACCATCTACAACAAATCCATGAGATAAAATTGATTCATAAGGAGCTCTACCTCTGGTTCCACATGACTCTAGTAATGACGAATGAAACCACCCTCTATGCTGGTCTGATCCTTCCAGATACATTGATGCTGGCCATTGAAGATCTTCTCTTTTTTCTAAAACAAATGCGTGTGTACATCCGCTGTCAAACCAAACTTCTACAATATCACTCGTTTTATCGTAATCCTCTGCTTTATATTTATCACCTAAAAATCTTTGTGGATTGTCAGAAAACCAGCAATCAGAACCTTCTTTTTCATAAATACTTGCAATATTTTCATTCACTTGATCATCCACTAAAATCTCTTTTGTAGTTTTATGAACAAATATTGGTAATGGAACTCCCCAGACTCTTTGTCTTGATACACACCAATCAGGCCTTGTTTCGATCATTGCTTTTATTCTTTCTCTCCCTTTACTTGGATAAAATGTTGTATCATCAAGAGCTTTTAGAGCTTTTTTTCTCAGACCATGGCTTTCCATCGAAATGAACCATTGTGGCGTTGCTCTATGGACTAGTGGAGCTTTTGATCTCCATGAATGAGGATAAGAATGAATTAGCTCTCCGTTTGATAATAATTTTTTTTGTTCTTTTAATTTTTCGATTACAATTGGATTTGCTTTAAAAATATGTACTCCTTCAAACAAAGGGAGGTTTTTAGTGTATTTACCATCTCCATCAACTGTCTCGATTGCTTTAATACCATGTTTTAAACAAAGGTTAAAATCATCAGGGCCATGACTCGGCGCACAGTGAACAATGCCAGTTCCTTGCTCTGTCGTAACAAATCTTGCTTCAAGCATTGGAATTTTATAATCATAACCAAGATCTAAAAATGGATGGCTGCAAATTGTACCTTTAAATTCTTTTCCTTTAAATTTGTTAATCTCTTTGTAATCTTTAATATCACATTCTTTAATGACAGAATCTAACAATGCTTCTGCAATTACTATTTTTTTACCTTTAAAATCTCCCACGTCTTCTAATTCAATAATTAAATAATCTAAAGCTTCATTGTAAGCTAGAGCTTTATTTGCTGGGATAGTCCAAGGTGTTGTTGTCCATATGACAACTTCTGTTCCTTCAAGTTCTTTTAAGTTGGATTTTGTGACAGGAAAAGCAGTGTAGATTGTATCTGATTTATGATCCTGATACTCAACTTCGGCATCTGCTAATGCTGTCTTTTCTACAGTAGACCAAAGAACTGGTTTAAATCCCTTGTAAAGACTTCCTTCTTTTAAAAACTTACCTAATTCTCTAACAATTTGTGCCTCAGCATCAAAGCTCATAGTGGTATAATGATTTTCCCAATCCCCAATAACACCAAGCCTCTTAAATTGTGTTTTATGAACATCAATCCATTTTTCTGCAAATGCTCTACATTCTTTTCTAAATTCTGTTATCGGAACTTCATTTTTATTTTTTTTATTTTTTTTATATTGTTCTTCAATCTTCCATTCAATAGGCAGCCCATGACAATCCCATCCGGGAACATAAATTGAATCTTTTCCATCCATTTGATGAAATTTAACAATTATATCTTTTAGAATTTTATTTAATGCTGTCCCCATATGAATGTTTCCATTTGCATATGGAGGACCGTCATGAAGTATGAACTTTTCCTGACCTTTGTTAGATTTTCTTAACTCCTTATAGAGATCAATCTTTTTCCAATAATCTAAAATTTCTGGTTCTTTGTTTTGTAAATTAGCTTTCATGGAGAAAGCTGTTTTAGGTAAGTTTACATTTTCTTTGCTCATTTTAGTTATATTTGGCAACTTTTAGATCACTTTGAATTTGTTTTCTTAATTGATTAATATTTTTAAATTTTCTTTCTTTTCTAATAAATTTTATGAATTCAACTGATAAATACTTATTATAAAGATTTCCAGAAAAATTAAAAATATGAACCTCTAATAAAATTTTTTTTTGGTTAAAAGTGGGCCTATAACCAAGGTTAGCGATCCCTTTTAGGTATTTATTGGAGTTTTTTCGTTTTATTTTAACAGCAAATACTCCTGGCATTGCAATAACATAATCCTTGATATCTATATTGCAGGTTGGAAAGCCAATTTTTTTTCCTTGTTGTCTTCCCTTTTCAACTATTCCTTCTATTGACCAATTTCTACTCAATAGTTTATTTGTTTTTTTTAAATTACCTCTCTCTAAAAGAGATCTAATATATGTCGAAGATATAACTTTATTATTTAATATTGATGGTTGTGGTTTAACAATTTTATAATCATAAATTTTTTCATTTTTAATTAATTGTCTAACATTACCTTCTCTTTTATTTCCAAATCTAAAATTATTGCTTACAAATATATATTTCGCTTCAAGTTTTTTAGATAAAATTTCTTTAATAAAAAAATCAGATTTAATTATGGAAAATTTTTTATCAAACTTTTTCGTAATTACAAAATCAACTCCTAAACTTTTTAAGATTAAATTTTTTTGATTAATACTTGAAATTCTAAAGTTTTTAATATCCTTATTAAAAAACATCTTAGGCATTGGTTCAAATGTTAAAACACCAATATTTAAATTAAATTTCTTCTTATAACTATTTGCTAATTTAAATAATTTTTGATGACCTAAATGAACTCCATCAAAATTTCCAATTAGAATAATTGATTTTTTGTGATTTTTTGAAATATCAAAGTTTTTATATGATTTCATTTCTTACCATTTAAGTTCTGTTTGAATAAAATTTACAACAACTTCATATTTTTTTGAAACTGTATCTATTCCTTCTTTTTTAATTTCTTTTTTATGAACACCATTTGATATTATTAACGAATCATAATTTAAAAGGTTTGCTCCTCTTATGTCTGTGTTCAGATTATCACCAATCGATAAAACTTTTTTTTCTTTGTTGTTAATCGACTGATTATAAACTTCAGGAAAGGGTTTTCCAAAATATACAATCTCTCCTCCCATTTTTTCAAAAACTAATGCTACTGATCCTGCACATAATTCTCTTTTATCACCCCTATCTACAATTAAATCTGGATTGGTGCATATCATTTTCTTGTTGATATGTTCTTTAAATAATTCTTTATAATAATTTAGATCTTCAGCTTGTTCTTCAAATAGACCTGTGCACAATAAATAAGAGCTTTCTCTAATGTCTGCAGTCTTATTTTTTTCAAAATCTATAAATAAATCAAAATCTCTAGCAGGTCCTAAATGATAAAATTTATCATCTAATAAGTTTTTTTTTAAATAACTCAACGCAGCTTCTCCTGATGAGTATACTTTTTCTCTAATATTTTTATTCATTCCCATTTTTTCTAAAAATGACTTTACAATTTTATTGGGGCGTGGTGCATTTGTTAAGAGAACATATTGTTTTCCTGCTTTAGTAATTTCTTCTAAGGCTTCAATTGCATTTTTATGAAGGGTTATACCATTGTGAATTACTCCCCATAAGTCGATATAAAAAATATCGTAATTCTGAACAATTGACCTTAATCCATTATTATCTAAATTCTCACTCACAATTGGAGGTATAACTCATAAAATACACAATTTCTCTGTTTTTTGGCCCACATATTTTTTTAGCTTAACCTTGAAATAGTGAAGCTAGTGGCTATATGAGTTGCATAATAAAAGGAGAATTTATGAAATTTAAACCGTTGCACGATAGAGTTTTAATACAAGTTTTAGACAGTAGTGAAAAAACTGCTGGAGGAATAATTATCCCTGATACAGCGCAAGAAA
>Ga0114997_10002093_pt1 | contig 16280 bp, 20 predicted proteins | sample ArcticOcean_MG_C_2_FD_87045 | JGI IMG/M metagenome (GOLD analysis project Ga0114997, IMG submission 87045) | Marine microbial communities from western Arctic Ocean - ArcticOcean_MG_CB4_136 | ecosystem: Environmental > Aquatic > Marine > Oceanic | place: Arctic Ocean: Canada Basin | collected...
ATTGGACAGAAAATAAAATCTATTATAAAACAACGATAATTAAGTGGCGGGGTAGCTCAGTCGGTTAGAGCGCAGGACTCATAAGCCTGAGGTCAGTGGTTCGATTCCACTTCCCGCTACCAATTATATTATCTTTTTTAAATAATTTGAGTAATCACAATTACCATAAAATTTGATTGAATCTTTTATATGTTTTTTATTAATCCATTTATTAAAAAAAGCAATTTCTTCAATGCAAGCTATTTTTAACCCTTGTCGGTTTTCAATAGCTGATACAAAAGCACTAGTTTTATAAAAATCCTCAATAGACCCTGTGTCTAACCAGGCACCACCTCTACCAATTAACTCTGCAGATAGTGTTTTTTTATTTTTATAATAATTTAATAGATCAACTATTTCTAGCTCACCTCTTTTTGATGGTTTAAGTTTTTTTGCATAACTAATTACTTTATTGTCAAAAAAGTATAAACCTGTAACCGCAAGATCAGAAAAAAATTTTTTAGGCTTCTCTTTAATTGCTAAAATTTTATTAACTTTATTAATCTTTGCCACACCATACTGCTCAGGTTTTGCTACTTTATGTAAAAAAATTTTTGCTCCTTTATCTAACTTAGAACATTTTTGAAGTTTATTGGTTAGGTTTTGGCCATAAAAAAAATTATCACCAAGAATTAAAGCAACATTATCTTTACCGATAAATCTTTCACCCAATATAAACGCGTCTGGCAATCCTCTTGGACTATTTTGTTCAATATATGTAATCTTGATACCTAAATTTTTTCCATTAGGAATAATTTTTTTATATTGATCTAGCTGTCCTTTGTTAACTATTATTAATATATCTTTAATATTAGACAGCATCAAAATAGACAATGGGTAAAAAATTAGTGGCTTATCGTAAATTGGTAGTAATTGTTTATTTACCGCTTTAGTAAGTGGACTCATTCTTGTTCCCATACCTCCAGCTAAAATAATTCCTTTTTTAATCATTTTTAATACCTAATCTTTTTATAATATCTTTTTTTTTAATTGAGTCATAAAATTTTACATTATTTAAATACCAGTTAAAAGTTAGATTTAAACCTTTGTCAAAAGTAATCTTAGGTTTCCACTTTAAATTATTTATTAGTTTCTTACTGTCTAATGCGTATCTTATATCATGACCTGGCCTATCTTTTATAAAAACAATTTTAACTTTAGGATTTAGTTTAATTTTTTTTTTAGATACTTTTAAAATTGATTTTGAAATTTCAATATTATTTAAATTCTTATTTGAACCAATATTATAAAACTCACCAAATTTACCTTTTTTATAAATGGTCAATAGAGCCTCACAATGATCTTTGACATAAATCCATTCTCTAGAATTTTTACCATTTCCATAAATTGGTAAGGCTTTATTGTTTAAGATATTATATATTAATTTAGGTATTAATTTTTCTGGATGCTGTTTTGGACCATAATTATTTGAACAATTAGTAATTATTGCTGGAATGCCATAGGTTCTTACGTATGCATAAACTAAATGGTCAGATGAAGCTTTGCTAGCCGCATAAGGTGAACTAGGTAAGTAAGGAAATTTTTCATTAGATCTGCCCTTCAAAATATCACCGTAAACTTCATCAGTTGAAATATGAATGAGCTTAGTTTTTTTGTATTTACTATAAAATTTTTTAAAACACTCTAAGATATTGTACGTACCCATTATATTCGTTTTTATAAAATCATCAGGACTATCTATTGATCTGTCGACATGAGTTTCTGCAGCCAGATTGAATATACAGCTAGGCTTGTATTTTAAAAGTAAATCATAAAATTTTTTATTATTAATATCAAATTTAATAAATTTGTAATTTTTTGTATAGCTTCTAGTATTATAGAAATTTGAAGAATATGTGACTTTATCTAAATTTATTACATAAAAATTTTTTTTTAATAGTAGTTCAATAAGATTGCTACCAATAAAGCCCAAGCCACCTGTTACAAAAATTTTTTGCATATTTTTATTTTTTATATTAGTAAAAACTATTAGTATACTTGATAATTTAAAGATCAATATTCATATAGTATGTCAATATCTAGGCGAAATTTAACCATAGTGATTGTAACCTTCAAAAGTGAAGGAATTATAGATCAATGTATTAAATCAATTGATGATAAAATTGAAATAATAGTTATAGAAAACTCTAACAGTCAAGAATTCAAAACCAATATAGAAAGAACATTTAAAAATGTAAATTGTGTACTTTCAACTGATAATTTGGGTATGGGTAAAGGTAATAATTTAGGAATTCACTTAGCAAAAACAGATTATGTTTTAATATTAAATCCAGATGTAATACTTGATAAGTTTGCGATTAATGAATTATTTTTAGCATCTAAAAGAATTAGTGATTTTGCAATTTTGGCACCTATTTCAGATAATAAAGATTACCCAAATTATAAACTTATGAATGAAAATTTTTTTTTTGAAACGAATAATACACCCTTTGAAGTAAAAAGTGTTGATGGTTTTGCTATGTTGTTTGATAAAAAAAAATTAAAATTAATTATAAACAAGAAGGAGCAAAATTATTTTGATGAAAATTTTTTTATGTATTTGGAAAACGACGATTTATGTAAAAGAGTAAAAAATTTTGGTGAAAAAATAATAATAGTCCCGAGTTCTAAAATAAATCATTTAGGTGGAAAGGCTGTAGATTCTAAGTATGAAAATGAAGTTGAACTTTCTAGAAACTGGCATTGGGTATGGTCAAAATTTTATTTTAAGAAAAAACATTCTGGTTACTTTGAAGCTTTCATGGATGGTTTTCCTAGTTTTTTTTCAGGTATTATAAAATGTATTTTTTTTTCAATCACAGGAGATAAAAAAAAACAAAAAAAATATTATAGTAGGGCTTCAGGTTTTTTTAATGCAGCTATAGGAAAAAAATCATGGTATAGACCAAAAATTAATTTTTAATGTCCTGGAAAATTAATTAAGTTTTCTACTTTATATTTATCTTTAATTAAATTATCTGATCCTCCTAGATCAAATAAATTAATAACAAAAATAAATCCAGCAACTTCACCCTTGGAAATTTCAACAAGTTTTGCAGCTGCTTCAGCTGTACCGCCAGTTGCAATTAAATCATCAATTATTAAAACTTTTTCTCCCCTGTCAATAGAATCTTTATGAACTTCAATTGTTGCTGTACCATATTCTAATTTAAAGTCTACAGAATGGACTTCGGCTGGTAATTTGTTTTTTTTTCTTAACATTATGAAAGGTTTTTTTAATATGTAAGAAACTGCAGATGCAAAAACAAACCCTCTTGATTCGATAGCTGCAATTTTATCAAATTTAAAGTTTTTACTTTTTTCTACAATTTGATCTACACATTCCGCAAAAGCCTTATCATCTTTGATAAGAGTTGTTATATCTCTAAATAAGATTCCTTTTTTAGGATAGTCAGGTATTGATCTAATAAATTCTTTTAAATCCATATTTCTTTGAGTTATAAACATATAAATAAATTATTTTTTAAACATGGCAAACAATAAATTAGCTATTATAGGGGGAAGTGGTCTTTATGATGTTGAGGAATTTAAAAATAGAGAATTTGTTAGTTTAAATACCCCTTGGGGAAAGCCTTCTGATGATATTTTAAAAACTTTATATAATGGTAAAGAGGTGTATTTTCTTCCAAGGCACGGTAGGGGCCACTTCATTTCACCCTCAAAAATTAATTTTAGAGCCAATATTGATGCACTAAAGCAACTAGGTGCAACAGATATTATTTCAGTATCAGCCGTTGGTTCACTAAAAAAAGAATTAGATCCTGGTAAATTTGTAATAGTAGATCAATTTATTGACAGAACATTTGTAAGAAATAAAACTTTTTTTGATGATGAGATAGTTGCCCATGTTTCTATGGCTTATCCAACTTCAAGTGGATTAATGAATGCTTGTGAAGAAGCGATCCAAAAAGAAAATATAGAATATCAAAAAGGTGGCACTTATGTTGTTGTGGAGGGACCGCAATTTTCAACACTTGCGGAATCGAATTTATATAGATCGTGGAATGCAGATGTAATTGGTATGACAAATATGCCAGAAGCAAAATTAGCAAGAGAAGCTGAAATTAGATATGCATCAGTGTCTATGGTAACAGATTTTGATTGTTGGCACCCAGAACATGAAAATGTAGATGTTCAGCAAGTTGTAAAAGTTCTTTTAGATAATGCTACAAAAGCTAAAAATATGATTAAAAATTTAATAGATAATTTCGAAAATCATATAGATTCTAAAGATCCAACAAATAACTGTTTAGATGTTGCGGTTATTACCACTCCAGAAAAAAGAACTCAAAAAACTATTAATAAACTAAAAAACATTGCTGGAAGAGTTCTGAATAAATGAAAATAGAAGGTAAGGAATATCAAACAATCTGGTTTGAAAATAATGTTGTAAAAATTATTGATCAAACAAAGCTACCTCATCAATTTATAATAAAAGATCTAGAAACTATTAAAGATACAGTAAATGCTATTAAAACTATGGAGGTTAGAGGAGCCCCACTAATAGGTGGAACAGCAGCTTATGGAATAGTTCTGGCCATTATAGAAAAAAATGACCTTAACTTTATTAAAAAAAGTTCAGAAGACTTAATTCAATCAAGACCTACTGCAATTAATTTAAAATGGGCCGTTGAACGTATGATGAATAAATTATCTGGAGTTAACAATAGCGAACTATTAAAGGTTGCTTTAGATGAGGCAAAAACAATTTGTGAAGAAGATATTAAGTTTTGTAAAAATATAGGTTTAAATGGATTAAAAATCATTGAAGAGATTTATAACAAAAAAAAAGATACTGTAAATATTCTTACCCATTGTAACGCTGGTTGGTTGGCAACTATTAATTGGGGAACAGCGACTTCACCAATATATCATGCTCATAAAAAAGGAATTCCAATACATATTTGGGTTGACGAAACCAGACCAAGAAATCAAGGTGCAAATTTAACATCATTTGAATTAAATGAAGAGGAGATATCAAATACAATAATAGCAGATAATACCGGTGGAATTTTAATGCAAAGAGGTGAAGTTGATATGTGTATTGTTGGAACGGATAGAACCCTATCAACAGGTGATGTTTGTAACAAAATAGGAACCTATTTAAAAGCACTAGCCGCTCATGATAATGAAGTTCCTTTTTATGTGGCTCTACCAAGTTCTACAATTGATTGGGATATAAAAAATTTTAAAGATATTCCTATCGAAGAAAGAAATTCAGATGAATTATCCTATATTAATGGCTTAGATGAAAAAGGTAACTTCAAAAAAGTATTGATTTATCCATCGAAAAGTAAAGCAATGAATTTAGCTTTTGATATAACACCAGCTAAGTATGTTACTGGTTTAATAACTGAAAAAGGAGTTTGTGAAGCATCTAGTGATGCATTACAAAAGATGTTTAAATGATAAAGAATATTTTAATATTTATATTTATTGCATTGGGAATGGTTGTTATTTTGAGTTTTAGTGATCACAATCTAAAGAGAGCAGTTGATGCCTGTTTAGCAGGTAGCCAAAAATTATCAGAATCTAAAATAACAGATCTAGATGAAGCTAAAAGGTTTTGTGAAGAACAAATTAAGAAAAACAAAGATTAGCAAAATTGTCTAATGAAAAATCTAAGATTTGAAGTAATTAAATATGCTAAAATGCTTAATAGTAAGAAACTTTCTGCCCTTAGATCTGGAAACATATCTATTAGATATAAAGATGGTTTTTTAATAACACCCTCAGGATTAAAGTATTCTTCATTAAAAAATAAAAATATTGTTTTTGTTTCTCTGAAAGGAGTATTTAATAAAAAAAAAGGAATTCCATCTTCTGAATGGAGGTTTCATCAAGATATTTATCTAAATAAAAAAGATGCTAAAGCAATAGTTCATGCTCACTCTACCTGTGCAACAGCAATCTCAGCTCACGGTAAATCGATTCCAGCGTTTCATTATATGGTAGCAATGGCAGGAGGTAATGATATTAAATGTGCAAAATACGGAACCTATGGAACAAGACAATTATCAAACAATATCCTCAAAGCTATGAAAAATAGATTTGCTTGCTTAATACGTAATCACGGTCAGATTGCATTTTCTGAAAACCTATCAAAAGCATTTGAGTTAGCAGAAGAGGTTGAAAATCTATCTCACCAGTATATAACCGCCTTAAAAATTGGAAAACCCAAGATTCTTTCATTAAAAGAAATGAAAAAAGTTTTAGGAAAAGCAAAAAATTATAAAAAAGGATAATTTTTTTATGACAAAAGTTGGTGAACATATAACTTTAGATATTATTGGTACTACTAAAGAGTATGACCCATCCGTATTTGAAAAAGTAATTAATAAAATTGCTAAAGCAGCGAATGTTACAATTTTAAATATTTCAAAATACAAGTTTGAGCCACAAGGTTTTACAATACTTGCCCTATTAGCTGAAAGTCATATCAGTTTTCATACTTTTCCAGAAAAAGAAATTATTAGTTTTGATTTTTTTACGTGTGGAAATATTAGTCCATCAGTTGCTTTAGATATTGTTAAAAAAGAATTTGACCACAAAAGAATTATCAAAAAAGAATTCAATAGAGACACTAAATCATTATATTATGATATTTATAGCTCACCTGGATTGCAAAAATCCTATGTTGTTAATGAAGTACTTGAAGATTTTAGGTCAAAAGTAGGACAACACATTGAAATTTTAGATTTAGAACAATTTGGTAAATCTCTTTTTATAGATAACGAAATACAAGTAGCAACAAGTGACGAACATTTATACAGTTCAACTTTTGTTAATGCAGGTTTAAAATTAAATAAAGATAAAGAAAATGCAGCTATTATTGGAGGTGGAGATGGTGGGGTTGCAAGAGAGTGTATTTCTAAAGGCTTTAGTTTTATTGATTGGTATGAATTAGATCCTGAAGTAGTTAATGTTTGTAATAAACACTTAGGAAGTATTGGTGATAAATCTACTGAAAAAAATTCAGTTAAATGTGTTTGGGGTGATGCTTTTAAAAGTATTAAAACTGTTGAAGACGATAAGTACGATAAAATTTTTGTTGATCTAAATGATGACCAATTTTGCATAGATTTAGCTGCAAAAAATATGGATTCTCTAATTAGAATTTTGAAACCAAATGGAGTAATTACTGCTCAAGTTGGTAGTCAAGATAAAAAACCTCATCAAGTTGAAAAATGGCTAGATGTTTTTAACAAAAACTTTGGAAATACAACTTTAGATAGGGTTTATATACCAAGTTTTGATTGTTCTTGGAATTTTTCATCCTCTATAAATCACTAAAATTTTCTTTTTAATTTCATAAATTTGTGAAATAATATTTCTTTAATTAAAGGAGAAAATAATGAATATATTAAAAAAAACTATTTTTTCAGTTCTAGCTTCTTGGTTGATTATTGGAAACGTTTATGCTTCTGATAAGATTAGAATTGGAACTGAGGGCGCTTATCCTCCATGGAATTCAAAAAATGCTGCAGGTAAACTAATTGGTTTTGAAGTTGAATTAGCTTACTCACTTTGCAGATATATTGGAAGACAGTGTGAAGTTGTTGAACAAGATTGGGATGGGATGATACCAGCTCTACAGATGAGAAAATTTGATGCCATAATGGCTGGAATGTCAATTACCGATGAAAGAAAGAAAGTAATTACTTTTTCCCAAGGTTATGCGGATGAAGTTGCTTCACTTGCAGTTATGAAGGGCTCAAGTCTTGAGAGAATAAACACTCCAGCAGGCATTAGTCTTTCAAGTCCAAATAGTGATTCCAAAAAAGCTTTAAAAACTATTACCGCATCTTTAGCTGGAAAAACTGTTTGTACTCAAACTGGAACTATTCACCAAAACTTTTTAGAGTCAGGTGATGTAGGTAAAGTAAATATTAGAACATACAAAACTCAAGATGAAGTAAATTTAGATTTAGCTTCTGGAAGATGTGATGTTGCATTAGCAGCAGCAGTTGCTTTCACTGATTTTGCTGAAAAATCTGGAAAATCTATTGTTCTTGTAGGACCAACTTTTTCAGGTGGGGCATTTGGAAATGGTGTTGGTGTTGGACTTAGACAGGCTTCTCAACTAGGCGGAACACTAGGTGCAAGAGATGCGGAGCTTTTAAAAGCTTTTAATAAAGCCATTGATCAAGCAAGAAAAGATGGGGTAATTAGTAAGCTTGCGATTAAACACTTTGGTTTTGACGCTTCTATGTAATGATTTATTTGAAATGGCGGTTATTTAGTTAACCGCCTTTTCGATATGGAACTTCTTTCATTCGGTAAAACTGGTTGGGGCGATGAGTTATTTTATGCAGCCCTAATGACAATAGCCGTATCTATTACAGCAATGTTAATTGGTTTTTTCTTTGCTTTACTTTTTACACCATTAAAATTATCAAATAATAAATTTTTAAATTTTATAGCTAATTCTTACACCACAGTTATTAGAGGTGTCCCAGAATTACTTGTAATTTACCTTTTCTTTTTTGGAGGAAGTGGCGCAATAATGTATGTTGCTTCAATATTTGGCTATTTTGAATACATTGAAATTAATGCGTTTATTACAGGATCTTTTGCAATTGGTATCATTTCTGGAGCATATTCTACAGAGGTTTTTAGAGGTGCAATTCAATCAATAGACAAAGGTCAATTTGAGGCAGTTAAAGTTTTAGGAATTAAAAAACATATACAATTTTACAAAATAATAATGCCACAGATGTTAAGACTCGCAATTCCAAATTTAAGTAATGTTTGGCAGATAACATTAAAGGATACTTCTTTAATATCAGTTACTGGATTAGTTGAAATCATGAGGCAATCTTATATTGCTGCTGGCTCAACAAGAGATCCACTATTCTTTTATTCATTTGCTGCATTAATCTATTTAATACTTACCTTCTTAAGTATGAAATTAATCAATAGACTTGAAGTCAAATATAGTAGGGGATTTTAATGGACTTTACAATAATGGCTACAAGTTTACCAAAGTTACTGAGTGCAGCACTAGTTACTCTAAAACTATTATCACTATCACTTTTCTTTGGAATATTTATTGGTCTTTTATTTGCAATCTTAAGATTAAATAAAAATCCTTTTGTAAATAAGTTTGCTTATGGATACTCATATGTTTTTAGAGGAACGCCTCTTTTGGTTCAGATTTTTATAATTTATTTTGGTTTAGGTCAAATAGAATACTTTAGAACAACATTTCTTTGGGTAATATTTAAAGAACCTTATTGGTGTGCTATTATTGCTTTTGCTTTAAATACAGGAGCATATACATCTGAAATATTAAGATCAGCTTTTCAAACTATAAAACCAGGGATGATTGAGGCTGGAAAAAGTTTAGGAATATCAAATAAAATTATATTTTATAAAATTCAAATACCAGTAGCAATTAGACAATCTTTACCAGCTTATGGAAATGAAATTATATTAATGATGAAAGGAACATCACTAGCAAGCACAGTTACATTAATGGATATAACAGGTGTAGCAAAATATATAATCTCAACCACATTTAAACCCATAGAAGTATTTATTGTAGCTGGAGGTATTTATCTGTTTATGACTTTTTTAATTCACAACTTAATTAAATATTTAGAAAAAAAATATAGTTTTCAGTAAGAGGTATACTCTTTAACTTCTTTTATTTTTGAGCCAGTGTGATTATTAATCTCCAACTTTAACTTCGCACGATCATCATTTAAAAAATGAACATCTCTTGACAGTTTTATGAAATTTTCGGTAAAATCAGAATTTTTTTCACACATTCTTTTGTCGTCCTCAATGACCCATAATTTAGCATTTATTTCTTTTAGAAGTTCAAATAACTTATTAAGCTTATCATCGGATTTCACATTTTGATCTAATTGATCCTTTAAAATTAAATGTTCATCATTAATGAACTTTAGTTTTTCAAAATCTTTAATTTTTTCTTTTTTTATTTCAAGAATAGAGATCTTGTCTAAAAGCTCTCCAACTGATACTTCAACTAGAATTTTATTCATAAAAACTTATAGTATGCTAAATTGTTAAATATATGTCTAATATTTTAATTATCAAACACGGTTCACTTGGAGATATAGCTCAAGCCTGTGGTGCAATTCAAGATATTTCTGAAAATCATAAAGATGACCAGATACATTTGTTAACTACGAAGCCTTATTTTGAATTATTTAAAAAAAATCCATTTATTCATAAGGTAATTTTAGACAAAAGATTATCCAGATTTAATCTTATTTATCTTTATCAATTAACTAGAAATTTGAAAAATTTTAATTTTAAAAAAATATATGATCTTCAAAATTCATCAAGGACAACTTTTTATAAAAATATTTTATATCCAAAAGCAAAATTTGATAAATGGTCAAGCTCTGAGACAACTTTACCTAAAAACACTGATAAAGCAAATTTTGATAAAGATCCAGTTTTGGATAGGTTTGATCATCAGTTAAAAAGTTCTGATCTCAACACATTACATACAATGAAACCTAATTTTAGTTGGGCCTGTACAAATATAGATAATATAAAAAATAATTATAGTTTAGAAAAATATATAGTTCTTTTTCCATTTTGTTCAGCGCATTTAAATATTAAAAAATGGCCTTACTACAATGAATTAATTGAACTAATTAAGAGTGAACATAAAGATAAATATAAAATTGTTGTAGCACCTGGTCCTTCAGAAATTAAAGATGTTAAAGAAATAAATGCAATTTCAATATTAAATGGTGAAAAGATATTAAATATTTCTCAGTTATCATCTTTAATTAAAGACAGTTCATTTGTTATAGCGAATGATACAGGCCCAGCCCACATTGCAGCTCATTTAGGTGTTAATGGTTTAACTTTATTTGGAAAACATACGACAGCTTTTAAAGTTAGCATTGAAAGAGAAAACTTTAAAGCAATACAAGTGGATGATTTAAACAAACTAAGTGCTAAAAAGGTTTTTGAGAAAATGTCTAAGTATTTTGATTGTTTTCGTTAACCAGCTTTCAAATTAGTTTAGGATCTTTTTATATTGTTCAATTATTTTATTCCATTTAAATTTAGCAGAATTTTCTTTAGCAGCCCTTCCATATTCTAAATATTTTTTATTGTGCAGCATTGAGTTAATAGATGAATAAATTTCATCAAGATTATTTCCATCACAAATTAATCCAGTTTTTTCATGTTGAATTGCATCTGCTGCACCACCATCTACTCCACCAATAGAGGGTATCCCATATTGTGCAGCTTCAACATAAGCAATACCAAAACCTTCAACAGATTTTTTATGAATAATTGAAGGCATAACAAAAATATTTGATTTTGCTACCAATGCATTCTTAAGTTCATCAGATATATCTTTAAAAAACATTACTTGATTATTTAAGTTTAATTCTTCAACAAGTTTTTTTAAATGATTTTCTTCATCGCCAAAACCAACACAAATATAGATTATACGAGGATGAATTTGTTTTAAATTTCTTAATGCCATGATTACTTTTTCATGGTTTTTTCTTTTATCAAACCTGGAAACTGTGATTAATCTTGGAGTTTTGTGTTTCAATAAAATTTCAACTTTATCTAGAGTCTTTTTATCTAATTCTTGTTTATTGTTCACTCCTGGATTAATTACAATGACTTTACTTTCATTGGCCCCATGATTGACCACTAGATCTTTAGTGAATTTAGAATTTGCAACAATTATCTCAACATTATCTAGTATACTCAACATTTTTTTATTAAGACCTGTTCCTTTTTTATGATTTATTTCCTTAGAATGAATTAGGCAAATTTTTCTTTTATCAGTTTTGATTAATTCAAGACTTTTCCAATGATCAGCAATGATTCCCTCAACCTTATTCTCTTTTATAAATTCATTTATTAATTGAGCTTTTCTATATTTTCTAAATATTTTAATTCCGCCAATTCTTTCTATAGAAAAAGAAGCTTCTTCATCGAAATTTTTATGATTTTCTTCATAGTCAGCAAATACTTTTATCATGTAGTTTTTTGAGAGCTCATTACTTAAACCCCACATTAAATTTTGCATACCACCAATTTCTGGTGGATATGAACGTGTTACAAACAGATACATTATTTATTAAACCATTTAATACTACAGCCCATACTAGCAATTTGTTCTTTGGGGCCTTTTCCTGTTTTAGAGATTTGTATCATTGCTTTATATAAATCACTATCACCATTTCTTATAGGTTTTAAATCTTTTAATTCCCGAATTCTTCCCCTATATTCTAACCTTAAACCATTATTATATCCAAAAAAATCTGGAGTACATACAGCATCATATGCTTTTGCTACTTCCTGGGTATTATCCAAAAGATATGGAAAGTTAAATTGATAGTCTTTAGAAAACTTAATCATATTATCAAAAGAATCTGCAGGATAATCTACCGTATCATTTGAAGAAATTGCTACTGCTTTTATTCCAAACTTTTCTAAGTTTTTGCAATCATTAACAATATCATTAATCACTGCTTTGACATATGGGCAATGATTACAAATAAACATTATCAGAGTACCATTTTTACCTTTAATATCATTTAGTGAAATTATTTTATTATTAGTAGAATTTAGTTTAAATTCTTTAGCTTTATTTCCAGTATCACAAATTGGTGTTTTTAAAAGAGACATGATAAACCTTATATAGGATAAGTTTTACAATTTGGAAAATAAAAATTTAAAATATTTAAATTATGATAGTCACAATCATCATTAATATTTTTCTAAGGAATTAGCCAAAATTTTTTTTTATTAACTAAATCAAACCTAGCTCTTCTATGACCTTTTGCTGCCAAATAAAGCCATTCAATGCTTTTAATTTTACACTGAATTACTGTGAAGTTTTTATAACCTTCTTCACTTTGCTCCATAGTAAACTCAAAATTATCTAATTCAGGCTTTAAACCTGAAGTTGGAGTGGGGGACTCGGTCCCTGGACCATTATTAACCAAATAACACTTTCTACTCATGTGGGCTGTTTTCAACCATGAATCTTTGGTTATTTCATTATTGTAATTAATTTTACATTCCACTTTTAGTCTTAATTGAATCTTTTCTTCTTTATCGTAAAAAAGCATTGAAGCATTATTATTCTTTTTTAACTTAGTTATTTTATCTGACCTAATATCACTATGATATTGTATAAGATTATTTGATTGATCAGACTTTCTAAGAACTATAATTCTTCCATCAAAATCTGATTGATCTCCACAGATAAAAACAGGAATTCTAAATTGTGAGCTTCTGTTAGTTATTGCATCATTTAACATTAACCAAATTTTTTTTTCAATTTCTAAAAAATTTTCATAATATGCTGGGTGCATATTAAGTTATTTACTCAATCTTTTTATAAGACTGGATGTATCCCATCTATTGCCACCCAATTTTTGAACTTCTTCATAATATTGGTCAACAATTTTTGTAATTGGCAAAAGAGAGCCATTCCTCTCGGCCTCATCAAGTGCAATTTTTAAATCTTTTCTCATCCAATCAACAGCAAAACCAAATTCAAATTTATCTTCAATCATTGTTTTGTAACGATTTTCCATTTGCCAAGATTGAGCAGCACCTTTCGAAATTACCTCAATTACATCCTCCATATTTAGCCCTGCCTTCATCCCAAAACTAATAGCTTCTGATAAGCCTTGAACCAAACCAGCAATGCATATTTGATTTACCATTTTTGCAAGCTGTCCATTCCCAGCAGGACCTAGTAATTTCATTTTTTTACTGTAACAATCAATAATACTTTTAGCTTTTTCATAGATAATTTCGTCACCACCAATCATAACTGTAAGCGTACCATTTTCAGCTCCAGCTTGACCACCTGAAACAGGAGCATCCAAAAAACCAAATCCTTTTTTTTTTGAGTATTCATGAATCTTTCGAGCAATTGTTGCTGAAGCAGTTGTATTGTCAATATAGACGGCATTTTTTTTAATTGTTTTGAAAATTCCATTGTTCCCAAAAGTTACATCTTCAAGGTCATTATCATTTCCAACGCAAGTAAATACAAAGTCAGCACCATCTGTAGCTTTAGCAGGTGTGTCAACTTTTGTACCTTTAAATTCTGATATCCACTTATCAGCTTTTTTATCTGTTCTGTTATAAACAGTTACATTGTGACCAGCTTTTGATATATAACCTGCCATTGGATAGCCCATGACACCTAAACCTATAAATGCAACATTGCTCATAATTTTTATTTCCTATGTTTAAAAGTTTGAATTACAAAATAATTTTATTTGGTTTTATTTTTACATTTTTTTCAAGTTTTGGACAGAGTTATTTTCTAGGATTATTTAATCCAAGTATAAGAGATTCACTTTCTATTACGCATGGTCAATTTGGCTCAGTATATGCATCCGCAACATTGTTGAGTAGCTTTATATTGGTCTGGATTGGAAAAAAAATTGACGATGTAAACATCTTAAAATTTGCCTCTTATGTAATTATTTTATTAGCAATTTCTTGTTTTTTATTTTCTAAGATTTCATCAATAGTTTTTCTGTTTATCTCAATATTTCTAATGAGACTTTCAGGACAAGGACTGATGTCACACACTGCAACCACAACTATTTCAAGATATTTTGAGAAAAGTAGAGGTCGAGCCTTAAGTACAGCATGGCTAGGATTATCTTTGGCTGAATTTATCCTTCCATTGTTAATTGTTTTTTTATTAACAATAATTAACTGGAGAAATATTTGGCTATCAATTTCAATCTTAGTTATTGTTGTTCTTCCTTTAATTTCTTTTTTTTTAGTTAAAAATATAGATTTAAATTCAAGAGAAGATTCCAACAGTGGAAGTAAAAAAATTAAAAAAATAAAGCAATGGAAAAGAATTGAAGTAATTAAAGACTATAGGTTTTATATTATTTGCTTATATATGTTGGCTATGCCATCTATTGCAACTGGTACATTTGTTTATCAATCTTTTATATCTTTATCCAAAGGTTGGGGCCCATATGTGATACCTCAATCATTTATGGTTTATTCAATTTTATCCGTTATCACTTTATCTGTTTCTGGATTTTTAATTGACAAATATAGCAGTAGAAAGTTGCTAATTTATATGAATATACCTTTAATATTTTCCGCTTTTGTACTTTTTTACTTTAATAGCCCAATCTCATCCTTTGTATTTCTTGGTTTGATCGGAATATCTAATGGACTAGCAAATGTTCTTGGTTCCGCTACTTGGGCAGAAATCTATGGTGTTAAATATATTGGCTCGATAAAAGCCATGACAACAGGTCTTATGGTTTTTTCAACAGCTTTTGGAACTGCATTTTTTGGACTTCTTATCGATAATGACTTCACTATTGAGCAAATTGCTTTAGTTTCAGGTTCTTATATATTTGTTACAATAATCCTATTACTTTTAATAAAGAATAAGCTGAATCCAAATTATTTATAAAATTCCTCTTGATTTTCTTTAAACCACTGTATAGATACTCACCATGGCTAGAGTAACTGTAGAAGACTGTATAGATAAAGTAGAAAGTCCTTACGAATTAGTTTTGGTAGCAAAAGAAAGAGCAACTCAATTAAATTCAGGTATAGAGCCAACACTAGATAGAGATGACGATAAACACACTGTTATTTCATTAAGAGAAATTGCTTCAGGAACTATTAAGGTTTCAGATTTAACTGACAGCGCTGTTTACAAACTAAGAAAACATGTTGAGCAAGTTGACGATGGTTCAGAGGACGATGAGGTAGTAGGTGATGAGTTTGAAAGCATGTACAAAGGTGAAATTTCTAAAAGTGGAACACCGATATTACCATCAAAAAGAGCAAGAAAAATTCCTGAGAAAATTCAAGTTTTAAAAGAAGATTTAGAAGAATTAACAGCCAAAGCTGCGCCAGAGATAGATGTTAACCCTGAAGTAGAAGTTGCTTCTGAGGAGCCTGCAGTTTCATTGGAACAGGTATCAGAAGTGGAAAATGAAAAAACTGAAGTAAATTCTGAAGATTCAGACACTACAAATAACTAAAAAAATAATATAAAATTTAATCATGAATAGGAAAGTCTCAGTTGCTCCTATGATGGATTGCACTGATCGTCATGAACGTTTTTTTCTAAGACTGATTAGCAAAAATACATTGCTCTATAGTGAAATGGTTGTCTCTGAAGCAATTCATAGAGGAGACAAAAAAAAATTATTAGAATTTAATATAAATGAAAAACCAATAGCACTTCA
>Ga0114997_10002094_pt1 | contig 16275 bp, 14 predicted proteins | sample ArcticOcean_MG_C_2_FD_87045 | JGI IMG/M metagenome (GOLD analysis project Ga0114997, IMG submission 87045) | Marine microbial communities from western Arctic Ocean - ArcticOcean_MG_CB4_136 | ecosystem: Environmental > Aquatic > Marine > Oceanic | place: Arctic Ocean: Canada Basin | collected...
AAAAAATAATGAAATTATTAAATAAATTTAAAAAAACTTTCTTAAATTTTAATGCAAATGCCCTCCAATATAGTAAAAAAATTCATAATACAGATATAGAAATATCCTTTTCAAAATTTGGAATAAAAAACAAGAATAAAACTTTCTACATTATTAAAAGAACACCGGGAGCAGGCTTATTCTCAAATGTTATATTTGTTCTAAATCATCTGCTGATCGCAAAAAAACATAATTTTATTCCAATTATAGACATGAAAAATTTTCCAACTATTTATAGTGAAAAAAATATGATTAACAAAACTAACAATTCTTGGAAATATTATTTTGAAAGTTTGAATAAGTATAAATTAGAAGATGTTTACAAAAGTCAAAGAGTAATAATTACAAGTAACAGATTTTATAGGTCTATGACCCATGAAATTAATTCAAAAAATTTTAGAAAAGTAAAAAAATTTATTAAAGTTAAAAAAGATCATATCAATTTTGCAAAAAATTTTTTTGATAAAAATCTTAAAAATAAAAAGATTTTAGGAGTTCATTATAGAGGCACTAGTTATAAATCTTCTGCAAATCATCCATTTCCACCGACTAAAGAACAAATAATTAATAAAGTTGATAATTTAATGAAAAAGCAAAATTTTGATGCAATTTTTTTATGTACAGAGGAAAAAAGATATTTAGAATTATTTAGTAAAAAATATAAAGATAAATTATTTTATATTAACTCATTTAGATCAAATACTGACAATGCATTTAAATTATATCCTCGTAACAATCATAGATATCGACTGGGACAAGAAATTTTAATTGAAACATTAATATTATCAAAATGTGATACCTTTCTACATACAGATACTAACGTTAGTTTATTTGTTAAGTTTTTTTCAAAAAATTTAAAACCAAAGTTTGTAATTTTGAAGAATGGATTTAATTCTAGTAACGAATATATAGCTAAATGGCTTTGGTATATAAAAAATCTATTACCATATTATCTTGGCGGTTTCAAAAAGACTATTTAAAATTAATTCTTTTAAAATCACTTATCCAAGCTTTTAAATAAAAAATTTCTTCTTTTTTAAAAATTTTATTTTTAATTAATATCTCATAACATTTTAGAAGATTATCTAAATATTTTTTTGGATCATTTTTAAATTTTATATCTTTTAAAAGATTAATAATTTTTTGACTTTCTAAATGTACGGGTACCTCACTTTCAAAATCTTTCATCAAGTCATGTATATTTCTATCTTGAAAAACTATTGGTGATTGAAAAAGAATATGTTTGTTATCAGAGTTTAAAATTATTTGAGCTATTAAACTTCTCCAAATATCAGTGGCTCTGAAAGTACAAGTTACAGGCAAATATAATAAGGGAAATGCATCCTTGTGCCAGATTGTACTTTGGCTATTAAATGGTACAAAACTTTTTTTTGAGACAAAAAACTTTTTATTTTTAATAAATTTAAAATTTTTTTTTTTGGGATTCATTAGTCTAAAAATCGCATCAACATCTGGATTACCGTTACAAAGACTTTGAATTACTAAATTTTTTTTATTTCTTTTTTTGATAATTATTTCATCTTTATTTTTTATAATTTTTTCTAAAGGCAAACCTCTGGGCCAAATTTTATTTAAATCTTTTTTATCTACAAAATAATTATATATATTTATCCAATCTTCTTTTTTATGAATTGTTCGTGCGTTTGAATACAAGTAAAAAGGTGAAAAAAAATTTTTTAATGGGGTGTTATCATCATCTGTTTCTACAATGATATCTGAATTATTTTTAATTGCATATAGATAACCGATATTTTTTCTAGCATATGTGTTTATCGGGCATTTACTTGAAAATGAAATATCTTTAATTTTTTTTTTATAATTAATGTATTTTGCGTTTGGTAATTTAAAATTTTTAGGTGTTTTTTTATCACCAACGACAATAAAATCCCAATTATTTTTCTTGCAATCCATATCGTACATTCTCATGTTTCGATTTGGTTTATTAATTGTTGTTATTATTAATGAAGTTTTATACATATCATAAAAATTCTATTATGTACAATGTTCTAAAAAAAATCAAACACTTAATAACAAACACTGGTCCAAAGCTTAACAAATCGTTAGAGATAAAATTTAATTTGAATAAAAAAATTTTAAAAAATTTAAAATTTAATTATTTTGGTAAAAAAAATAAAGATAAACTTTTTTATATAATTAAAAGATCACCTGGATCAGGTTTCTTTTCAAATTTTGTTTATATTTTAAATCATTTGAGAATTTCTGAATTATTCAATTTAATTCCAATAATTGACATGAAATTTTATAAAACAATTTATAATGATAAATATGATTTAAGAAATACAAATGCTTGGAATTATTATTTTAAAGATATTAATAAATTTAAATTAGATGACGTTTACAAAAGTCAAAACGTAATTTTTTCTAGTGATATCATAGACAAAGATTATTATTATCATTTAGATGAAATTAACAATGATCATAAGTTAAAAACAGAATTTTATAAAATATATAAAAAATATGTTAAAATTCATCCTAAAATTCTTGATACAGCTCATTCTTTTTATTGCAAATATAAAAAAAATAAAATTCTTGGTCTACACCTTAGGGGTACTTCTTACAAAAATGCCCCCAAACACCCCTTCCCAATACCGTTAAATTTAGGAATTGATATATGCAAAAAGCTTCTAAATGATAAAAAAATAGAAAAAATTTTTTTAATTACTGAAGAAAAAAAATATCTTGAAAAATTTAAAATAACTTTTGGTGACAAGCTAATTTACTTTGATTCTTTTAGATCAAATACTAATGATGCTTTTGAAATCTATCCAAGAAAATTACATAGATATAAATTAGGCTTAGAAATTCTTATTGAAGGCCTAATTTTATCAAAATGTGATGCGATTATTTCTAATATGACAAATGTATCTTCTGCAAGTATTTTTCTATCAAACAAAAGAAATAAAATTTTTCATATTTTTTTGGGCTACAATTCTTCTAATAAATTTATAGCATCTTTTTTATGGTATTTTAAAAAGATGCTACCTAAAAACTTTTTTGGGTTTAATCCTAAAATTTTTTAAAGTTTGTAATAAAAAATTATTTATCACCTTGTAAGATTTTAATCTAGAATAGATGGTATTTTTTCTGTTTAAGTTAATTACAGAATTTATATTATGCTTTTTTGACTTAAATTTATATTTTAATTTAGTAGTAAAATTTTTTTTTTGATTTTTATTAAATATTTCGATTATATTTTTAACAGTTATTAGATCTGGATTTCCATAATTATTTATAAAACTCTTATTTTTTTTTGAAAGATTATATAATTTTTTTACAAATTCATTAGTACTGGAATATCCTCTTTTATCTTCTGCGTTACCTTGAAAAAGATGAAATTTTTTTTTTGAATAAAAATAATTTTAAATAGAAAATTGTGAAAATGATCAGTTAACTGTTTTTGATTAAAACTTACCAAATTAAATGGTCTCCAAATTTGTAATATTTTAAATTTTTTTTTTCTTGAGCTCAAGTATCTTTCTATTTTAAGCTTATTCACACCAATAAAATGATTTTTTTGATAAATTGTTGAAGAAGATAGGTAAATCATCTTTTTAATATTACAATTTTCAACAACTTTTTTAATCCAAGTAAATTCTTTTTCATATTTCTTTTTAGAAAAATTTTTTTTTACATATCTTGGACTTGATAAAAAAAAACAGTTGTTAATTGGCAAGTTCTTAAGAATTTTAATATCAGAATCTAGATCTAATTTAAGGAATTTACCTTTATTTTTATTACTTTTTGAAAAGAACAAGTAATTATTTGATAATTTTTTCTTTTTAAGATGATCAACTAAACTTTGCCCTATTGAGGAATTTGATCCTATAATTATATTTACCATCAATCTATTTCATAAATATTATTTTTTTTATACCATTCAAATGTTTCATTAATGGCTAAATAGATATTTTTGAAACTTTTATAATTTGTAATTTTTTTTATATTTTTATTTTCACCATGTGTTTTAAGAACATCTGCTGAATGTTTTTGAATATAATTCATTTTATAATTGCCAAGATTTTTTTTAATATACTCAGCTATTTTCAAAATATTCTGTGGTTTGTTTGAACAAATATTAAATATCTGGTGTTTGTTTATATTTTTTTTCATTAATAAGATCATTATGTTTGTAATATCATCAATAAAAGTAAAATCTCTTTCATGATTACCCTTATTGTTTAGCAAAAATGTTTTACGTTTAAATATACATTTAAAAATTTTCATCAAAAACATGTCTGGTCTTCCCCAAGGACCAAAGACTGTATAAAATCTAAGACCAACAAAATTAATTTTTTTCTTTTGAGAAATAAATTTTGCTAAATCCTCGTTAATTACTTTACTCATACCATAAATATTTCTTGGTACTAAAATACTTTTTTCATCTACTGGAAATTTTTTGACATCTCCATATACTGAGCTACTTGATGCATAAAAAAATTTTTTGGGTTTATTTTTAATAGCATCTGTCAAATTAACAAAACCATTAATATTTGTTTCTATATATTTGTATGGATTTTCAAAAGAAAATCTTACTCCTGCCTGGGCAGCAAAATGAAAAATATAGTCAAATTTTTTATTTTTCAAAAAATTCATTAATTGTTTTCTTTTTGATATATCAATCTTTTTAAAAAAAAAATTTTTATATTTTTTTAAAATATTTAATCTCTTATTTTTTAGTTTTACTGAATAATAGTTATCGTGATTATCAATACCAACTATATTTATACTTTTTTTTTTTAAAAGTTTTAAAGCTAAATTAAAACCTATAAAACCTGATGAGCCAGTTATTAAAATTTTCATTAAAGTTTTTTAAAATGTTTAAAAAACTTATACAGTATTATTAAAAATACTAAAAATTTATTTTGTTTGTTATCTAATCTAATTGTTATTTCTTCAAAAAAATGTTCTTTAAAATCTATACGGCTGGAATGACCACCCCTTCTAAATATTCCAAATTGTTCCTCTTTTTTAGTTGCTATACCATCAAGTTTTAATTTCACAATCATTCTATAAAAAAAATCATAATCAGATGAATGTTTATATTTTAAATTATAAAGTCCCACTTTTTTTGCTGAGGACCTTTTGATGAAAAAACCTGTTGAGTGACTTGAATAAAAACCCCAAGAAAAATAAATCTTCCAAGGTTTATATCCATAAAGAAGACCCCAATGTTTTTTTACTGCACCAAAAATAAAATCTTTTTTAGGAAATTTTTTTATATATTGATTCAGAATATTAAATGCACCTTCAGTATATACGTCATCAGAATTTGCTATTCCAATATAATCTCCCTTTGCTAATATCATTCCCTTGTTAAACGCATCATAGATACCTTTGTCCTTCTCACTTACCCAGTATTCTATTTGTTCATTATATCTTTTGATTATCTCAAGAGTTTGATCTGTAGAGCCTCCATCTATTATAATGTATTCAAAATTTTTATATTTCTGGTCTAAAACACTTTTAATTGTCTGTTCTAAATATTTTTCACCATTCAAAACAACTGTAATGATTGATAACCTTGGATTATTAGTTTTTTTACCATTCTCTTTATTTTTTAGAACTCTTTTTCCACCATGTAAAAAATTTTGATGACTTGAATTAATAAGATTAAGACTTTCGAACATTTGCTATATAATTAATTATTGGATATATAAAAATTTTAATTTAATATTAGATGATTAACATAATTAAAGATTTATTAAAAATTAAAAATTGGATCAAACTAATTAAAGATCCAGGTAAATTGAAGAGTGTTATTTTAAAGCGTTTTTTTTCATACCCAAGCAAAAGAATTGGGAAAATCCAAAATAAATATTTAAGAAACTTTATGATTAAATTTTGGATAAATTTATCCAAGAAAAATAAATCATTTAATTATTTTTTTTTCAGTGAAGTTGATGAGAATTCTAAAAAAAATTTTGCTTTTAATAAATTTTCTGAAGATGTTTTTTTGTCACTAAAAAATAATGGTATTGCTGTAATTGAAAATGTTCTTAATGAAAGTGAGCATAAAAAAATTTGTGAAAAATTTAATAATTTAAACAATAATAATGAATTATGGCTAGAGGGCCCAAAAAATATTACCAAATCCAAAGATGTAGATATTATTTGGGCTAAAGATGATATTAAACAATTTTCAAATTTAGAAATGATTTCAAATCAAATCACATCTAAAATTTACGGTAAAATTATAAAACCAAGTGTTGAATTTTATTTACATAAATCCAATAAAGCTTCTGAAGAAATAATTCTAGGAGAAAATCACTTACACATGGATCGATTTATACCCAATCTTAAGATTTATTACTCACCATTCGATATAAAATATACAGATGCCCCCTTTTCTTGGGTCTTAAAAAGTCACAAAATTAACAAAGAATACATTCAATCATGGTTATTAAATTTAGAAAATTTTTCTAACGTGCCAAGTTTTTCAGAAAAAAACTCATATTTAAGTACTTTTAAAAAAGAAGATATTTTTAGAGCAGAAGTAAAAAGAAATTCTCTAATTGCAGTTTTCACAAATGGTTATCATGGTCGAACACCTTTTATGAAAAAGGATACATCGAGAAAAGTTGTTTTTTTGCATTTTGGTAATTTTAATATACTCTCTCTATTTAATTTCTTAAAATATAATCAATAACTATAATTTGAATGTTAAAAAAGTTTCTCAGTTTTATATCAACAAAAAAAATTGTTTATAGATATAAAAGAATTAATAAAAAAATTTTCAATAATAATTTTTCAAACTCTAATACTCAGATATTAGTTGAATTTAATGCATTCCACTCAGATCATATTATTCTTTCTTATTTGTCTAATTATTTATCAAAAAAATATAAATCAAAAATAGTTGGATTTTATAATTTTAGTTTGCTTATTTCAGAGCTTCATTATGGTTTAATAAAAAGTTTAAAATGGAGTTTAAGTAAATTATTAAAATATAGAAACTTTAGTATCTATTATTCTTTTGGTGTTTCTAGCATATTTCGACCAAAAATATCTAAAAACCAGCAAACAAATGCTCTTAAAATTTTCAAAACAAAGTTTAATAAAATTAAATCAAATAAAGATATTTATAAATTTGAAATAAATAAAATTCCTTTCGGAGATCTAATTTATGATACATACTTAAAAAGATTTTATGTTCCAACAATTAATGTAAAAGATAAAAAATTTAAGAATTTTTTATTAGAATTTATTGAATTAATATTATTCTGGGAAGAATATTTTAAAAATAATAATGTTAAAGCTGTCGTTGGAGTTCATGCTCAATACAGTTATGGAGTGGTTCATAGAATTGCTGTCTTTAAAAATAAGATTTGCTTGTTGCATGCTGAAGGAAGAATATACAAGATAACTAAAAAATACTTATTTCAACATAACGAATTTAAATTTTATAGAGATAAATTTAAAAAATTATCAAGTAATTATAAAAAGCAAGCACTGAAAATGGGTAACAAAGTACTCATTAATAGAATTAAAGGAGCGACTGGCACTAAGTCAGGCCAAACTTATATTTCGCACTCTTCTTTTTCTACTTTTAAAAAAAACAAAACAAAAAATATTTTAAAACAAAACAAAAAATTAAATATATTAATAACTACCCAAGATTTTTTTGACTCTGTTAACGGTTATGGAAAAACTTTATTTTCTGATATTTATGAATGGATGGAATTTTGTGGAAAATTAAGCGATAAAACAGAATTTAATTGGTATATTAAAGATCATCCAAATTATGCTGGAAAATATCAAAAATACCAACCATTCACTGAAAATATTACAGATGAAATATGTAAAAAATATAAAAATTTAATTAAATTACCTTCCAATACTTCCCATAATCAATTAATTAATGAAGGGGTAAACTTTGTTTTAACAATGTATGGTTCAGTTCAATTTGAATACCCATATTTTGACATCCCAGTATTAACTGCCAGTAAAAACACTCCTACTATAAATTATAATTTTTGTATTCATTCCAAAAATTTAAGGGAATATGAAAAAAACATACTAAAATTAACAAAGAAAAAAATTAAAGTAGATAAAAAACAAATAAAAGAATTTTATTTTATGAATTTTGTTTTTCACAATCAAGATATTGTCTATCCATTATATACAAAATTTAATAAAATAAACAAAAAGTGGGATTTATATTGGTCAGAAAAATTTTACAAATACTGGTGTGATAACTTTAATAATAAACAACACTTAAAAGTATTTACAGTTATAGATAACTTTGTTAAATCAAATGATATAACTGTTAATATAACTCATTTAAATGATAAAAATATTTTTAAAAAAGATTTTAAAAAACTTTAATTTAAAGCTCATAAAGTTAAATGTAAAATCACCTGTTAAACATCCTTTTCCTTTACCAAGTCTGGGCGAAATTAAAATAATAAAAAATTCAACTGGAATTTTACATATTGGAGGACATAGAGGCACTGAAGCAGCAGTGTACGACTGGTTTAATAAACCTGTAATTTGGATAGAAGCTGATCCTTATATATTTGATGAATTAGAAATAAATGCCAAAAAACACTATAATCAAAAAGCAATTTGCGCGCTCTTAGGAGACAAAAATATATCCAATATTCCATTCTACGTTTCAAATAATGATGGTGCTTGTTCTTCCATATTTGAGTTTAGTGAAGATGTAAAAAAAAAGAGACTTTGGAAAGATAGAAATTTTTTTACAAAAGAAACTAAATTACTTAAAATGATTACTCTAGATAAGTTGGTAAAAGATATGAAAATTGAAATTTCAAATTATAATCACTGGATTTTAGACATCCAAGGCTCGGAGCTTTTAGCTCTTAAAGGAAGCTTAAAAAGTATAAAATTTTGTAAGTCTATTCAAATTGAAATAAGTCAAAAAAATTACTATGAGGGTGGTGCGCAATGGAAGAATATTAAAAATTTTTTGGAAAAAAAAAGTTTTAAGTTAGTAGATAAACCAAAATATAATCATACCGAGGTATTATTTGTTAAAAAAAAATAATTTGATTATAAATTTATCAATATTTGTTCTCGTTTTCTACATTTGCATTATTATTACAGACTGGGTGTTAAAAAAATATAATTTTAGACATTTAAGTGAAGCAAGTAAAATAAAGGTGGAAATGCTTGATATTAATATGACTAAAAAAATTGAAGCTTTCAAAGAAGGGATTAAGTTCACCCTTTACCCTATCAATTCTGAAAAATTAAATAATGATTTAAAAAATAAATATTCAATTCTACCAATAAGTTCTTTAATTAATCAAAACTCATATCTTTGTGATGAAGGATATGGCCTTATAAAATATAAAACTGATAAATATGGTTTTAGAAATAATAATGAAATTTATGAAAAAGATATAGATTTAATGCTTATAGGAGATAGCTTTATACATGGAAGTTGTGTTGATGATAAATACACAATATCAAATATTTTATCGAAAGATAGTAATGTTATTAATTTAGGAATAGGGAGTTCTAATCCCACTCATTATCAGATCATTATAAAGAATTTTTTGGAAGTAATTAAACCAAAAAAAATAATCGTATTTATTTATTCAAATGATTATGAGTACAATAAGAATTCTACCTATGAAAAAATGATAGTTAATAATAGAAATATTTTAAAGAAAGATATAAATAATAATTTTGTCTTTTCAAAAGAATATTTAAAAAATTTAAATCTAATAAGTGATTTCTATGAAAAAAATATTACGGTTGCTGAGAAATATTATGATAAACAAAAAGAACTAACAAAATTTTGGACAGAAAAAATCAATACAGTTATTTATCACTTAAAACTAACTGAGATAAAAAAAACTATCTCAACAATATATAAAATTAATCAAAAATTAATACCAAAAAATACAAAGAGATTAATAAATTTTGTAGAAAAAAATTGTACCAATGAAATTAATTGTGAATACTTTTTTGTATATATTCCAGCATCTGATTATTGGGATTATGATTATAGAGGGAAAATATATGGTAATAACGTGATAGATTATTTAAAAAAAAAAGATATAAAGTTTATTGATTTGACTAATTCTCTAAATTTAATTGAAGATTATGCGCCTAAAGGAATACACTTTTCAATACAAGGAAATAAAAAAGTTTCGAAAATTATAAATAATTTTTTAATTAATTTGGATAAATAATATTAATGTTTAAAAATTATTATAATTTTCTATTAAAAAAAAAAATTGTTATTAATTACAAAAATCTTTAATAAGAAAGATTACTTCTTTGGAAATAATAATCCAAAAAAATTTATGGCTTACCTAAAGGAGTCAAATTTTGTACTATTTGCACCTATAGTAATCAAAAACCAAATTCTGAACAAGAATATAAGCACTCAATCAAAAGAAAAAGTTGATTATTAATTTTGATGAAAAAAATAATTAAATTATCAAAAAAAATTTGAATAATTACTTTGATTCAAATAAATATTCTGCATATTTTAAGTCATCATGTGTATTAATATCAGCGTATTTTCTGTTTTTTATTAATTCTATTGATGAATTTTTTTGAAATGTAGTTTTTGAATTTAACCATGTTAATTTTTTTGCCCAATAAAATTGGCCAGCGTCTATATATAGTTTTTTGCTTAAATATTTTTTCAAAACATTAAGCTCTTTGACTTTAATTAGAGTTTTTTTATCAAAGAAAAAACTATCAGTAAATTTTTGGAATGTTTCACCAGCTGCAAAAACAAAACCATTTTTATTTTTTTTTATTTTTAAAAAACTTTTTTTTAAATTATGAATATCTATATTTGGAGATGCAGGGAAAATACAACAAACATAATCGGGATTGATATTATCATTTGCTAATATTTTGATTGAGTCTTTAATAACATTAATGATTCCAATATTATTTTTTGCTAACTTTTCTTTTCTGTTAATAACTAAGTCGGCTCCATAATAATATGATAATTTTTTAATTTTTTTACAATCTGTTGTAACTATTATTTTATCAAAAAGTTTACTTTTTTTTGCAGCTTTTAAACTGTAATAAATGATGGGCTTCCCACAAAAATTTATAATATTTTTATTTTTTATTCTTCTACTATTTTTCCTTGCAGGAATAATTGCTATATTCAAATTAAATCTCTTCAGCTTGATTAAAAATAATTTTTTTTAATTCATTTATTGTCAAATATTTAGGATTAATTAATGAATTATATGTAAAGTTTTTTGGCACTTTAGTAAAATTATAATAATTTTTTTTAAACATTTTAATTTGATCAAATGGTAAAATAATGTACATTTTTTTATTGTGAATTGTATTTATTGAGTCATTAATACTTATCATCTCCTCATGTAATTTTTCTCCAGGTCTGATTCCAATATTTTTAAATTTACAATTTGGTTTTATTGATTTTGCTAAATCAATAATTTTGTATGATGGAATTTTTGGAACAAAAATTTCACCACCTTTTGCTAAATTTAAGCATTCAAATACAAATTCGCATGCTTCATCTATAGATAAATGAAATCTTGTCATGCTTGGATCAGTTATAGGTAGAGTTTTTGTTTTTTTTGATATTTCCCTAAAAAGAGGTACTACTGACCCTCTTGAATTTAAAACATTACCATATCTTACAACACTAAATAATATATCTTTTTTGCCCCTAATGTTATTTGCAGCAGTAAAAAGTTTATCCGAGCATAATTTTGTTGCACCATATAAATTTATAGGTGAGGATGCTTTATCCGTTGAAAGTGCAATTACTTTTTTAACTTTATTTTCTAAACATGCTTGTATTAAATTTTCGGCACCAAGAATATTTGTATTTATATATTCAAAAGGGTTGTATTCAGCTGTTGGCACTTGTTTCAATGCGGCAGCGTGTATTACAATATCAATTTCATTTAGAGCAATCTTTAGTCTTTCTTTATTTCTGACATCTCCGATAAAATATCTTAAAAATCTATATTTTTTTGGATTGAATTCTTTTTGCATCTCAGACTGTTTAAATTCATCTCTACTAAAAATTACTACTCGTTTAATTTTTTTATTTTTTTGAATAATTTTTCTTAAAAAATTTTTACCAAAAGAACCCGTGCCGCCTGTTATTAATATTGATTTATTTTTAAACATCTATTTTATTCAAAGATTTATTATCTACTTGATATATCTTTTTAAGGTTTTTAAAAGTATTTTTCCTATGTGATACTATAATTATAGTTTTATCGATTTGATTTATTTCCTCTAAAATTTTATTTTCTGTTTGAATATCTAGGGCGCTACTAAACTCGTCTAAAATTATTATATCAGAGGCAAAATATAAGGCTCTTGCTATTAGAATTCTCTGAGATTCACCTCCAGATATATTTGTTGCATTTTCATTAATCATTGTATTTTCTTTATTTTTCAAACTCATAGTAAATTTTTCTAAGCCACTTTTTTTAATAGAGTTCCAAAACTTTTTCTCATCAATTTCATTATTTTTATATTGACCAAACGTTACATTGTTTTTTAAAGTATCATTCATAATATGATTTGACTGAGAAACAAAAGCAATATTATGCTTTAAATTTTTTAAATTTGAACTACCATTTAATATTATTTTGCCACGATAAGGTTCTACTAAACCCATAATCAAATTTAATAAAGTTGTCTTTCCTGATCCACTTTCACCCATTATACCTATTTTATCATTTGAGTTGATTTCTAAATTAATATTTTTAAGAATATACTTGTCACCTATTTTAAAATCTAAGTCTTGAATTTTTAAATGATGAAATTTTTCTAAATTTTCAATTCTTTTATTGCTATTAGGATTTTGTAAATTCTCTAATCTTTGAATTTCACCACATAAATACTCGACTGAATGTTTGCCATTGATAATCGCTTGCACGTTTAAAGTAATTTTGTTCAACGAAGGTAAAATTTTGAAGAAAGCATATACATACGAACCTAATAAAGCAGTGTTTGATGAAAGATTTTCAGATGTATTATAAAAATAAAATGATAAACCTAAAATAACAATTATACCAAATTGCTCTATAATTACTCTCATTGATTGTGATAAAACCATTATATTTCTCATATTTTTATTCAATCTAGATCCAGTGTCATCAAATTTTTGATTAAAAAAAGAAAATATATTGTAAATTAATATTTCTTTATAATTTCCAAGAGAACTATTTACATGACTTATTAAACTTGAATCTAATTCAAATCTTTCTTTACCAAGTTTAAAAATATTTTTTTTGAAAGTTTTAACATAAATTAAAAAAAACAAAAAACACATTAGAATAATTATTGTTGAAGGAAGAGGTGCTAAAAAAATCAACAAAGTTAATATACCCAACAAAATCAAGGTTTCTGATAAAATATTAATAAAACCCTCTAATGACCTCATTACTACCGTTGTTTCTATTTGGATGTTTCTTAAAATGTCTGGAGAATTTTTATCTATAAAGCTTTTAAAATTTTGATTTACATACAATTTATATAATTTTTTTCTTAAATTTGTTAAAAAATTTTGCATAAATGTGCTTCTGTAAATAATGAATAAAATTGTAAAAATATTTTTTAATAAAAAAACAAAAAAAATAACTATAAGCACTAGTAACAATTGTTCAGATCCATTTAGATTTTTGTAAAAATTAAATTCATTTAAGAAATCTATTTTGTTTCCTAAAACTTGTTGAATTGTGGGATAAATCAAACCCAAGCCCAAAACTTCTGCAAGTGCTACAATAACCATACCAATCAAAATTTTTATGGATTTTTTTTTATTTTTTTTTGAAATTAAAAAAGATAACTTTTTGATAAAATTATAAAAGTTAATTATAAATTGCACTTTTTTGATTAATTAAATATTAGTTTCTTGATTATCTATGCAAATTTTACAAATATCATTTGGAGAATTATTTTTGAAACCTTCTCTTAATTTGCTCATTGTCTCTCCATTCCATATTTCAAAAACTGTTTTTTCATTGACATTTCCGATCGGACTCATTCTTCCTACTAGGTTGCAACAGGGCCCAACTCTTCCATCAGAATATATAGCCATATCTCCCCAAGGCTTATTGCAATTATAATTTATATTTTTTGGAATATAACTTTTATCTTTTTCAAGAGTTTCAATATCTTTGTAGAGATTAATTGACGTTTCTCTTTGAATTTCAACTGAGTCTACTATCCCCTCCCATTTTTCTTTAAATTTTTCAATTTCATGTTGGTTTTCTTTTAATGCCACAAAAGATACTCTTGTAAGTGGTAATTTTTTACCCAACTCATTCCGAAGTTTTATGAAATCTTTTATTTTTTTTTCTAACAATTCCAACCTGTTATATTGCAATCTTTTTTTTCCAACTGGAATTCTAACCTTGTCATAAGTTTCTTCTGTTGCGGCATCAATTGAAACAAATAACCTTGTAACACAACTATTAATTATCATTTCTGATTTTTTTCTGTCTAATAACGAACCATTAGTAAAAATAAATGTATCCATTATTTTTGCTTCTTCAGCTCTTTTTAAAACGTGCCCAATATTTTTATATAACAAAGGCTCCGAGGCAGTTAACATTAATGCTGAAAGTTGATTTTTTTTAAAATCATCAAAAATCTTATCTAATACACTTTCATTGACTGTTACTTTATTTGTGTCATTTCTAAATCCCTGATAACACATCACACACTCTAAATCACACCTATTAACTAATTCTAATACTACTGTTAGTGGATAATCTAAAAGTTGTTTATGATGTTCGTCTGTTAACATTCTGTTATATTTTTCCCTATAATCTAAAAATCTATCACCAAATTTTTTATATAATTCATTTTGAAGAATCAATTCAGGATCATCTTTTGAATATTTCTTTAATATATTGTGGGGCAAATCAATTTTAGAATTCATATATTAACTAATTAAATTTACTGGATAAATAATCTGAAATTAATTTATAACCTTTTGGGTTGTAATGGTGATGTTTTCTTTGAGGAAATAATTCTAAAGGATACTCAAACTTATCAAATATATCTGTTTTAATATCAATAATTTTCACATCTTGTTTTTTTATCATTTTAATTACTTCACTATATTTTAATTTTTTATCGAGAATAGATCTACTGTTAACTTTAAAATTATATAATTTGTATTTATTATATCTTTCTATTGTTGGTAAATATACAAAAATTAATTCTCCATTATTTTTTTTAACTAAATAATTAACCTGACTTATAATATTTTCAAACAAATTAAGCACCTCTAAATCTATATCTTGTTTTTCGCTAAAAAAAGAACTTAAAAGTAACGTTCTTATTTTTGCCATGGTTAAAAAATGATGAAATTTATACTTATGAAAATTTTTTTGACCACTTATATTTTTCATAATACTTATAACATAATCTAAACTTTTACTAATTTCTGTATTTCTTGCTTTGTCATTATATAACAACTCTTGAGAAAACATTGGATTAGTCAAATATTCAAATAGATAAGTTTCTTTATATTTAATATTAAAATTACTTAATTCTCTCAAGTCGTTGCCTTCATAATATAGCCAGTAAATTTTTTTTGGTTTTTGATTTTGAGATGAATGAAATATGTATTCCTTTAATTTCAACAAATCTAATAGAGGAAAGCTACCAGCTGTACCTAGATTTAAAATATTTTTATTCTGAAAATTTTTTTTATAATTATATACAATATTATCCTCAATATTTACACATGAGCCAGCAGTGAATGGGTCTCCGACAAAAACTATATCAAATGGTTTTTCCCAAACTTCATTATCATTATAAAATCCATATCTATCTGAGTTGACTATTGGATAATAACCGTTTTCATTACAGGTAAAAATACTAGAATTTGAGAATGTAGATGGGGAAAAATATTTTGGAAACTTAAGACTGTGATTTAAAGTGTACATACTATTTACATTTGGTTTCAGATCATCAATTTCTTTTTTTTTAATGTTATATTGCAGCCATCTGTCATCCTTTATAAATTTAACATTATTACTTTTATAAATCAGATATAATTCGGCTAAGTAAGCAACAATAAGGAAGAAAAATAATAAAGTAATTAAAAAAAAGATTGTTTTTTTTTTTTGTTTCATTTAATTTGATTAAAAATTTTAATACTTAATTTATTTTTAAAATTTTTTTTTTTTTAATTATTTAATTTCTTAACAATTTTTTTGTTATTTTTTTTTTTATTTTATTTTGTTT
>Ga0114997_10002098_pt1 | contig 16256 bp, 17 predicted proteins | sample ArcticOcean_MG_C_2_FD_87045 | JGI IMG/M metagenome (GOLD analysis project Ga0114997, IMG submission 87045) | Marine microbial communities from western Arctic Ocean - ArcticOcean_MG_CB4_136 | ecosystem: Environmental > Aquatic > Marine > Oceanic | place: Arctic Ocean: Canada Basin | collected...
AAATAATTATGGTAGAATCGTAAATGTTGCCTCTGTAGCTGGAAAAGATGGAAATGCGAATGCAAGCGCATACAGCGCTGGAAAAGCTGGGGCTATCGGTTTAACCAAATCATTGGGTAAAGAATTAGCTAATAAAAATATTGCCGTTAATGCAATCACGCCAGCTGGAGCTAAAACTAGGATATTAGATCAAATGTCTAAAGAACATGTTCAAAGAATGCTTTCTAAAGTTCCAAGAGGAAGATTCTTAGAAATTGAAGAAATGACATCTCTTGTATGTTGGCTTTCTTCAGAAGAAAACTCTTTTTCAACAGCTGCTGTTTTTGATATTAGTGGTGGCAGATCTACTTATTAGGTTTTATTTTTGGCAATATTTTTTCTTTTTCTATCAACTTGAGTTCTGTTGAGACTACTGGAGCCAGGATTATTATTGACCAATAAATTAAAAGTACAAATATTGAGATAGATTTCATGTTGATAATTTATACTTCAATAATGATTTTAGAATGTTCAAATTTTGTTTAAATTTTGTTTTTTAACATTATGTTGAAAATAATTTTTATTAAGATATATGAACAAAATGCATAAAATAATAATTATATTTTCTTGTTTAATTTTCTTCTTTCTACAAGCTGCTTTTGCTGAAAATATTCAAGCCTTTGTTTTTTCTAATGAAGAGATGAAAAACTTAAAAGTTAAAAAAGTTAAAGGATTAACAAGTTATTCATTGGGATCTAATGAAAATGGTAATTATTTAAGGGCTGAAACTGAAGGTAAAGGATCTGGTTTAGGTAAAAAAGTTAAAATTAATCTTTTAAAAACTCCCTTTCTTAATATTACATGGAAAATTGAAAAGGATTTATCAGGAATTATTGAAAACAGTAAAAAGGGACATGATTATGCAGCAAGAGTATTTGTTATAAAAAAAACTGGATCAACAGCTTTATCAAATAGAGCAATTAGTTATGTTTTTTCAAGTAACAATAGTGTTGGTGATAATTGGCGAAGTCCATACACAAAAAAATCTATAGATTATGTTTTATCTACAACGAAAGAATATTCTAACGAATGGGTTACAGTGAAAGCCAATGTAAGAGAACACTTTAAAAAGCTTCATAATCTAGATGTTAAAGAATTATCTGGTATTGCTATAATGACTGATACAGATAATTCAGAAATGAAAGCTATTTCTTATTATCAAAACATTTACTTTTCATCAGAATAATTAGATTTTAATGTATTTTTTTAAAAATATACTTAAAAATGAAAGAACAATAGTCATTAAAACATCTTCTATTGGTGCTGCACCCGGGACACCAAAATTCCATGCAATTACTCCAATTAACCAAATAATATAAATTTTCATTTTATTAATATAGCTTAGTTTGATGTAAAATAATTATTTTTTTGATAATATGTAATTATGCATAAAAATTTTATACATAAAGTTAAAGTTTACTACGAAGACACAGATGCAGGTGGTGTAGTTTATTATGCAAATTATTTAAAATTTTTAGAAAGAGCAAGAACTGAAACTTTAGTTGATTTAGGTTTTAGTAATAAAAAAATTAAAGATGAATTTGGAGCATCAATTTTAGTTAAATCATGTAATATTGAATATAAAAAACCTGCCTTTTTAGAAAATGAATTAATATCAGATCATTTGTTAAATCAATTACCAAAACTTCCTTTTTTATGAATCAATTTATTTCAAGAGGAGAAGATCTGATAGTTGAAGCAAAAGTGCGTATAGTTTTTGTTAACGGTAAAGGTAAACCTATGAAAATACCTGATGCTTTGTTTCAAGATTTTAAGCCTTACTTTTGTGATAGCATTAAAAGCTAGCTTGATATTTTAATTTACTTAATAATTGAGCCTTTAATTAATATATAAAAAGTATTATAAATAATTTATGAATCATAAAGAAGATTTAATTTCATTAATTATACCAACTTTCAATGGTGCTAAAACTTTGCCTAAACTAGTAGAAGAGTTACTATTAACTTTTAAGGATCACAAGGTTGAAATTGTTATAGTTAACGATTGTAGTCCAGACAGCACACATAAAGATTTGAAGGTTTTGCTTGATAAGTATTCTAATAAAATAACATATCTAAAGTTTTCAAAAAATTTTGGTGAACATAACTCGGTTATGGCTGGTCTAAGACACTGTGAGGGAGATTTAATGATTATTATGGATGATGATTGTCAAAATGGACCTAGTGAAGCTTTAAAATTAGCAGAGCATTCTTTAGAAAATGATTTTGATGTAGTTTTTACAAAATATAAAGTGAAAAATGACTCATTACTTAGAAACATCATGAGTAAAGTTGCAGATATTTCAGCTCAATTAATATTAAAAAAACCTAAGGATATATACTTTAGTAGCTTCAAGTCCGTTAAGAGAAATATTGTAAATGAAATTATAAAGTATGAAGGACCCTTTCCTTACTTAGATGGTTTAATTTTATCCATTACTAAAAATATTGGATCATATGAGGTAACACATAACAAAAGAGAACTTGGTAAATCAAGTTATAACTTTAGTAAACTAGCAAAACATTATAGTAATTTAATTATAAATTTTTCAACAATACCAATACATTTTTTCTCAATAATTGGTTTTACCATTACATTAATGAGTTTAATTTATATGATTATAACATTTGTTGAAAAAATCTTAAATCCAGACTTACCAATTGGTTACTCTGCTCTTGTAGTAATCATAATTTTTTTTTCAGGTGTGCAAATATTATTTTTAGGTTTAATTGGAGAATATGTAGGTAAAGTATTAAAAAATGTTAATAAAGAAAAACAATATTTTATTGATTTTATAAGAAAAAAAAATGATTAATTGTCACTATTAACTTTAATTATAGCTTAAAGCATAAAAAGTATGGTCTTAACAAAAGGATTTACACAACTATCCCTTAAAGCTAATTTTTTTAATTGTGTAAGACTTACCCACTTGTAATTATTGCCTTTTATTCTTTTATCGAAAGAATCTTTTAATTTAACAATTACATTCCAATTACTTTTTTTCCAAAATCTAGCACCCTCTTCGTTATGAATTGTATAATAGACAAGTTCTGCACCTTTATTTTGAATAATAATGTCGTAGAAGTTTGGTCTTTTACCACCATGAGCTCGATTCATATTTGATTGAGTTGCTTGAAAGGAAGGAGAAATTTTAATTATTGAGTCATCACCTGGTTCTATTTTTGCATCGACTAAAAATTGAGTACCAAATTTTTTGGTCTGTCTTGTAATAAATGCCAGTACACCACCATGCTTTTGCGTTAAAATTGGTTGTGTCCAGGAATTAACCTCACGCCCTGAAGCTCCTTTAGTTATTACACCTTTAACTTTAAAAAATTGTTGTGAGTTATGGTACAAATTATTATTTTTATCTAAATGCCAATCCTTGCAATCCTTAAGATTTATTATTTTAGAGACAGTTTTAATATTTTTCTGTCTTTTTTTAACCCAGTTTAGAATTGACTTAATATCAGTTTGCTCTAAATAAGAAAATTTTTCCATTTCTTCTTTAAATTCTTTTAATTTTTTAATGTTTCTTTTAAAATTCATATTAATTTATTTAGAATATTAATTACTTTTTCTAATTTGATTGTACTTAATTCTGGATACATGGGTAGAGAAAATATTTGTTTTGAGAGTTTATTTGTAACTTTTAAATTATCATTTTTTGTATTTAGATATCTATATCCCCTCATAGAATGAATCGGAAATGGGTATGAAATATTGCAAAAAATATTATTATCTTTCAAATAATTCATAATTTTTTTTCTACGAGGATGTTTTACTACATAGACATAATAGGCATGAAAATTATCTTTATTTTCAATGGGAAGACCTAAAGAAATAGTCCTTAAATTATCGTTATATATTTTAGCTATTTTTCGTCTTTTAATAATGTTTGATTTTAATTTAGTAAGTTGAAAATTGAGAATTGCTGCTTGCACCTCGTCTAATCTTGAGTTGATGCCATGAATTTCTGAATAATAATTTTTATTCATTCCATATTTTCTTAGTCTTTTACAATTTTGATAAAGTGTATTATTTGCTGTGACAATCATTCCTCCATCACCATAACCACCTAAATTTTTTGTTGGATAGAATGAAAATGCACTTAGGTCACCAAATGAACCGCTGGGTTTATTTTTATATAGAGCTCCTGCAGATTGAGCACAATCTTCAATTATCTTAAGTTTATGTTTTTTAGCAATCTTTTTAATAAGCTCATAATTAGCAGATTGACCATATAGATTTACAGAAATTATTGCTTTGGTTTTTTTTGTAATTTTATTTTCAATTAATGACGTATTTATTAAAAAATCGTCTTCATTTACGTCAACAAAAATTGGCTTAGCATTACAAGAAACAATTGCACTAACTGTTGGAACAGCGGTATTAGAAACTGTTATAACTTCATCATTTTTTTTAATACCAATAGACATCAGGGCAATCTGTAATGCGTCAGTTCCACTATTTACACCAATACCAAAATTGTTATTTGTAAATTTTGAAAAGTTTTTTTCAAAATTCTTTACTTCGTTTGATAAAATTAAATTACCAGAACTAAAGACCTTATCTGTTATTTTAAGTATTTTTTCTTTGTTTTTTAGATAATCTTCCAAATAACTCCAAACAAAAATTTCAAGAGATTTTTTTTTTGATTTCTGCAATAGTTTTAATCTCCTTATAAAAATAATTATTATTTTTTTTTCTTATTATCTTAAATATTTCATTAAAGTAAGCGTAAAAAACATTTTGTTTTGGAAAACTAGTATTATATTTTTTTTTAAGAGTTTCATCAAATATACTCAGTTCTAGGGTTTTATCGATTGGTGGTGAAAATGCATAATTCATAAAATACTTCTTTTTTTGATTGTGAATTAGAATTTCATTATTGTAGATAGAATTAAAGCTGAAAGAAGCTTCAAGATAAATATTTTTTGATCTAACTATTATTTCAAAATTATTAATAATACCTGCTTTATTTTTACCCTTATAGCACTGCAATGAATACTTTTTCTTTTTAAAAAAAAGATTAATTAATGATGAAGCGTAAGGCGACATATCATTAAAACAACCACCACCGTATTTTTTATAATTTCTAAAGTTTTTTTTCTCCAATTTAGGAATATGAAACTTACAAAAAATTTTTGTTTTATTTTTTAAATTTATTTTTGAGTACATTTTTTCAAAACAGGTATTTTTGCTGAACACTATTGCTTCAGAAAGTAAAAGTTTTTTTTTAATCGCAAGGTCTAATAATTTTTTTGTATGTTTGAAGTTTAGAGTTATAGGTTTATCGATAATGACATGCATATCATTTTTTAACGATTGTAAGGCCCAAAAAAAATGTTGTGAATTAACTAAGCTTATATAAACAATCTTAGCTGTGGTTTCCTTAATTGCCAACTGATATGATTTATAAAATTTATCTAATTTAATATCATTTTTAATTATTCTTTTACTAGCCAATTCTATTTTGAGTTTTTTAATTTTACAAAGAGCAGGGTATACTTTTCTCTGAAATATTTTTGAGTTACCTAATATGAGAATTCTCATTATGATTAATTATATAAATTCTAGTAAATAAACATTACTTAGAAATAATATATTTTTTTTTTGGATAACTTTCATATATTTAGAAAAAATAAAAATTTCTTCATTTGCACTTAAGTTAAAATTAGTGTGTGCCTCGGGCTCATTTAGTATGAAAGCACCAAGTTTATTAAGCCATCCCTGTTTAGTAATTGTTAATATTACTTTAACTCTTGGATAATTTTTTTTTAAATACATTAATAATTTAACAAGTTTTTTTTTTTTAAAATATACAAAAACTTGAGTTGAAATGAAATAATCAAAATTAACTTTTTTCCAGTCATCTACTTCTGTTAATTCTTTTACTATATCAAAATTTATAACTTTCATTTTTTTATTTCTTTTTAATTTTTTTTTTAAATAACCATATCCACATCCAAAATCTAATATCTTAACTTTTTTATCCTTCTCAATTAATTCAATTATATTATTAAATATGGTATTGAAATATAATCCCGAAATTACACCATGCCTTGTTATATTAAATTGATTTTTTTTTTTAGAGATTTTTGATTCCATAAAAATTTATCATTACTGCTGTTTTTTAGTTTCTCCAATTAATTCTTGTATTCTATCAACTCCAAAAGCAAAAAAGAATGAAATAAATATTAAACAAGGCACGAAGTTTCTCGTATTGCCAAGCCAAGATACAGGTAGAAGAAAATATAATATTGACATGATTAAAAAAAGTAAAATTTTATAATTTTTTGTCTTAATCATAGAAATAAAACCAATTAAACAAACAATGTAAACTATCAGTGTATAAAAAACTCTATAAGGTACAATTTTATCATGTTCATTTGAGAGATAATAAACCTCACCACTAGTATATTTATGGTCAGAATAAATATGAAATGGATTTAGGAGAGTAATATGTATTGAACGTTTAAATATTTGTTTCGCAAAATCAAAAGGATATTCACGCATATAATTAAATGTCCTTGACATAATATAGTTATCAAAACTAATAACATCTTTCTCACTTGTTAGAGAATAACGATATTGCATGTAACCTTTACTTTTTTTTAAATATTTTGAGTCAGAGTTAAATTCTATTGAATTATTATTAAGCCATTGCAAAACTGCTTCTCCTTCAATTTTATTAAATTCATAGTCATCCAGATTACGAGCTACACTTATTACATAATCAATTAAATGAGTATGCAATGATAACTTTGTTGTAGCAGCCATTAAATAAAAATTTCCTGTTCTTTTTAGGTTATTAAAGCCCAAGATGGATAGAACAATTAAAAAACCTAAAAGTAATACTGTAATATTTTTTAATTTCTGGTTTTTTAAATAAAATAGATAATAAATAATTATTGGTATTATATAAAAAATGGCATATTCTTTTTGTAAACTTAATATTCCTAAAAAAATTCCAACTAGAAATAAAATCCACTTATTAGGATTTTGTCTAATAATCAATGAACATAATATAATTATAAAAGAAAAAAGAAATGACTCACTCCAAAAACTTGCGTGATATTGGTTGATTGTAGGCTCAAGACAAAGGAACAAAATTAGATAAAAACAAATTTTACGATTAAAAATTTTTGAAGCAGAAAGGTAGAGTAATGATACTGAAAAAAAATAAAAAATACATTGAAATAATAAATAAGGAAAATGGATTCCTAAATTAACTTTTTTTTTATCAAAGTTATCAAAAAAATCTAAATCAAAAACATAATAATAAGCAGCAGCAATTCTTGGTGGTAAATACTTCGTAAAATGTCCTCTTCCAGTTTCGAAAAAGTTTTTTCCATTTTTAAGTTGATTTTTAATTTCATAACCATGGCTAAGATATCTATAAGCATCAAATTTTATCATTTGATGATAATATAAATCATCAGCTGTCTTTATATTTTTATCATATTTATTAAGATTATTAATTGTAAATAAAACAGAGATAAAAAATCCTAAAAAGATTACCAACGTTATAATTTTATTATTTTGAATCATATGATTTAATTATTTTATTAAATGTAAGGGAATATAAAACTTTTTAGTATTTTTTTAAGCATAAGATATTAAACTTTTAACTTTTGTAAATAAGTTTTTCATTATTTTAAGATTAATAATTTTTGTATTCACATTTCTTGGACTAGGATGATAACAAGCAATAAGTGTTTTACCATCAGATAAATTATATTTTTTTCCGTGTTTAAATATCATTTTTTTATTAATTTTGTGATTTTTTTTATAAAATTTAATGTAATTATCAAAAGCAACCTTACCCAATGTTACGATTATTTTTAAATTTTTTAGATTAGCAATTTCATTACTAAGAAAATTAGAGCAATTTTTTAGCTCATTATTAAGAGGTTTATCTCCTGGGGGTACACATTTTAATATATTGGTTATGTAGGTTTTGTTTAATTTTAAATTATCATTTATATGAGTTGATGTACGTTGATTTGATATTTTGGCAGAGTGTAAACATTTAAATAAAAAATCACCTGACTTGTCACCTGTAAAAACTCTACCAGTTCTTGTTCCTCCATGAGCCGCTGGTGCTAATCCAAGAATTATAATTTTAGCTTTTAAATCTCCAAAACCAGGTACGGGTTTGCCCCAATAAGTTTCCTTGACATTTTGTTTTCTTTTTAATAATGAAATTTTTTTACTAAATTTTATTAGCCTTGGGCATTTTTTACAGTTAATTATTTTATTATTTAGTTTTTTAAATTTAACACTCATTATAGAAAATTACGCATGATAAAAATAAAATTTTAGTATTCATATTATTTTGGGTCATTTTTAGTAGTGTAAAAAAGAGTTACCAATAGAATAGTTGTCCAAATAATTCCAATAAAAGCTTTAGAGCCAGTATCCACACTCCATAAATCTAATACTAAAGCTGCAAACACTAAACCAAATAAATAAACAATTATAGCCAATGTAGAATTAGTCATATCTGTAATTATATAAGCTTATTTTAAATTTTTATCTATAATTTAGTAATTATTGTCATTGGACAAATGAATTCAATAATATATAAGCTGCATAAATTGCGGGCAGTTGGCGGAATTGGTATACGCGCTGGTCTTAGGAACCAGTGGGGTAACCCTTAAGAGTTCGAGTCTCTTACTGCCTACCAAAAGTTAAAAAAATTATGAAAGTAACAATAGAAAATAAAAAAGGCCTTAACAAAGATCTCAGAGTTTTTATAGATAAAAAAACTATAGGAACTTATATGGAAGATAAATACGAAGAGATAAAAAAAACTGTATCTATAAAAGGATTTAGACCAGGCAAAGTTTCAAAAGAAGTATTAAAAAGACAATTTGGTAAAGCAATATTTGGTGAAGTTTTAGATAAAGTTCTAAAAGAAACTAGCGCTAAAGCGATAGAAGAAAATAAAATTAAACCCGCTGGCCAACCTAAAATTGATCTAAAAACTTATGGTGAAGATAAAGATCTTGAATATATAATTTCAGTTACTGAGTTACCAAAAGTTGAAATTAAATCTATAGAGAATGTAATCTATGACGACTACCATGTTAAAATTGAAGCTTCAGAAACTGATAAAAGAATTAAAGAAATAGCAAAAAATCAAAATAATTATCAAGAAGTTGAAAAAGAAATTAAATCTGTGGAAGGAAATTTAGTAGTCTTTGACTACAAAGCACAAATTAATGGAAAAGATTTCACTGGTGGTGAAGGAAAAAATACTCAATTAATTTTAGGTAAAGATCTATTCATTAAAGGTTTTGATAAACAACTAATTGGTGTAAAAAAAGATGAAGAAAAACTAGTGGATGCAGTTCTACCAGAAAATTATCCACAGAAAGAATTTGCAAAAAAGAAAGCTCAATTTAATTGCAAAATTATTGCAGTTAAAAAATCTGAAGTAACTAAAATAGATGATAATTTTGCAAAGAACTTAGGTGCAAAAGATTTATCTGATTTAAAAATATTAATTTCAAAACAAATTAACGATGAATATAAAAACTCTTTAGATGCATTAGGAAAAAAACAAATTCTTAAAGAATTAGAAAAATTCAAAGTTGATCAAATCCCAGAAAATTTAATAGAAGAAGAAGTTAAAGTTTTATCTCAAGGAATGAAAGAAGAAGAAATTAAAAAAAAGAAAAAAGAATTTGAAGAAACTGCAAAAAAAAGAATTAAAATAGGTTTAATTTTAAATGAATTTGGTGAACAAAATAAAATTAAAGTTGAAGAACATGAAATTCAAGCTGAGGTACAAAAACAATTAAGAATGATGCCGGGACAAGAAAAAATGGTTATGGATTTTTATCAAAAAAATCCATCCGCATTAGCTAGCTTAAGAGGGAATGTTTATGAGGAAAAAATAATTAATGTAATTAAAAGTAAGGCAAAGCCTAATAAAAAAGAAATTACTAAAGAACAAGCTGAAAAAATTTTAAAAGAAGCAAATAAACATGACCATCATGATCACAATCACAATCACGATACAGATAAAAACACTAAAATTTCAACTACTAAAAAATCTATCTCAACTAAAAAAGCTAAATCTTTAGCCCCAAAAAGTACAAAAGCAAAAAAAGTTAGCAAAAAGTAAACACAAGTTGTATAAGTTGAGAGAATCAGTTTTATGACAATTAAAATTCCAGAGTATATGAATACACTAGTTCCTACGGTAGTTGAACAATCTAACAAAGGAGAAAGAGCTTATGATATTTATTCAAGACTCTTAAAAGAAAGAATAATTTTTTTAGTAGGAGCAATAAATGATAATGTTGCCTCATTGATTACTGCACAGTTACTATTTCTAGAATCTGAAAATTCTAAAAAAGAAATTTATTTATATATAAATAGTCCAGGCGGATTGGTAACAGCAGGACTAGGTATTTATGATACTATCCAATATATTAAACCCGAAGTTTCAACACTTTGCATTGGTCAAGCTGCATCTATGGGATCTTTTCTTCTTGCCTCAGGTGCTAAAGGTAAAAGATTTTCACTTCCTAATTCAAGAATTATGGTACATCAACCATCTGCTGGTTTTCAAGGTCAAGTAACAGATATAGAAATTCATGCTAATGAAGTTTTATCTTTAAAGAAAAGACTTAATGAAATTTACTCTAAGCACACAGGTAAATCTCCAGATGAAATTAAAAAAGCTCTAGAGAGAGATAATTTTATGAATCCAGAAGCTGCAAAAGATTTTGGTTTAATTGATTTTGTAGTCGAAAATAGACCTTAATATACTAAATATTGTTTTTTCCATGAGCTAGACTTGATTAGTATAAGTTATTTGTAATATGATGTAATTACTGATTCGATAAAAATTATGACAACTAATAAAAAAAATATTCTTTACTGTTCTTTCTGTGGAAAAAGTCAACATGAAGTTAGAAAACTAATTGCTGGTCCTACTGTTTTCATTTGCGATGAATGTGTTGAACTTTGTATGGACATTATTAAAGAAGAAAGCAAAGATGTTTTTGTAAAACACCAAGATGGATTACCAACACCAAAAGAAATTTGTAATGTATTAGACGACTATGTTATCGGACAAGATTTAGCAAAAAAAGTTTTATCTGTAGCAGTTCACAACCATTACAAAAGATTAAATTACGAAACTAAATCAAATAAAAATGTTGAATTAGCTAAATCAAATATTCTTTTAGTTGGTCCAACAGGGTGTGGTAAAACTTTGTTAGCCCAAACACTCGCCAGAACTCTAGATGTCCCATTTACAATGGCAGATGCTACAACTTTAACAGAAGCTGGTTATGTAGGCGAAGATGTTGAAAATATTATTTTGAAATTATTACAAGCAGCAGACTATAATGTAGAAAAAGCACAAAGAGGAATTGTATATATTGATGAAGTTGATAAGATTAGTAGGAAATCAGAAAACCCATCCATAACACGTGATGTATCAGGTGAAGGTGTTCAACAAGCTTTATTAAAAATTATGGAAGGAACAATAGCAAGCGTTCCTCCTCAAGGTGGGAGAAAACATCCACAACAAGAATTTTTACAAGTTGATACAACAAATATTTTATTTATTTGTGGAGGAGCTTTTGCTGGTTTAGATAAAATTATTTCACAAAGAGACAAAGGTACTTCAATAGGATTTGGAGCGGAAGTTAAAAATACTGAAGATAAAAAAGTTGGTGAATGGATGAAGCGCTTGGAACCAGAAGATTTATTAAAGTATGGTTTAATTCCAGAATTTATAGGAAGATTACCAATTATAGCTACTTTAGAAGATTTAGATGAAAAATCATTAATTCAAATATTAAATGAACCAAAAAATTCACTAATCAAACAGTACCAAGAGTTATTTAAATTAGAAGGAACTAAACTTTCCTTTAAAGAAAATGCATTGAAAGAAATTGCAATTAAAGCTATTAGTAAAAAAACTGGTGCCAGAGGCTTGAGATCAATTCTTGAAAGTATATTACTTAAAACTATGTATGATTTACCTAGTGAAGAAAATGTGGATGAAGTTATAGTAGATTTGGGTGCGGCCAAAGGACAATCCCAGCCAATAATAGTACTCTCCAAAAACATTAGGAGAAAGTCAGAAAAGACTTCAGCAGCATAATATAACAGTTAATAAATAACAATTTACTATTGCAATATTTTTTTTAATCTCCATATTTAATCCATGGATAATAAAATAATTTTACCATTATTGCCACTTAGAGACATCATTGTATTTCCAGGTATTGTTATTCCACTTTTTGTTGGTAGAGATAAATCTATTATGGCACTTAATGAGGTAATGAAGTATAATAAAAAGATAATTCTTGTAACACAAAAAAATTCAGAAGTAGACGAACCCAAAGGTTCAGACGTTTTTCATTATGGTTGTGAAAGTAATATACTCCAACTGTTAAAATTACCTGATGGTACAGTTAAAGTATTAATAGAGGGAGGTAAAAGAGTTAAAATTTTAGATTTTATAGATAATGATAATAAATATTTAACTTGTTCATATATTTATCAAGCAGATGTTATAGAAAAAAATGAAAATTTAACCCCTTTAGCTTTAACAGCGGTTAAACGTCTTGAGAAATTAACTTCAATAAATAAAAAAATATCTAGTGAAACTATTAATAGTATTAAAAAAATTAAAGATCCTTCAAAGATTGCTGACAATATAGCGTCTTATTTAAACTCTCCAATTACTGAAAAACAGCAAATATTTGAAACGTTAAATGTTAAAAAACGACTAAACATTGTAATTAAAATAATTGAAAATGAAGCTAGTATAATTGGTGTTGAAAAAAGAATTAGAGGAAGAGTAAAAACACAAATGGAAAAAACTCAAAGAGAATATTATCTAAATGAACAACTTAAAGCCATCCAAAAAGAACTTGGAGAAATTGAAGAAGGTAAGGATGAAACATCTAATCTTAACAAGTCAATTTTAAAAGCAAAAATGCCTAAAGAGATTCAAAAAAAATGTATGAGTGAACTTAAAAAATTAACAAATATGAGTCCAATGTCAGCTGAAGCTACAGTTGTAAGAAATTATCTTGATTGGATGGTTGATTTGCCTTGGTATAAAAAAAACGATGTAGTTATTGATCTTAAAAAAGCTTTAAATACACTTGATGAAGATCACTTTGGATTAGAAAAAGTTAAAGAAAGAATTATAGAATTCTTAGCTGTTCAAAAAAGAATGCAAAAAATTAAAGGTCCGATATTATGTCTTGTGGGTCCACCTGGAGTGGGTAAAACATCTCTAGGTAAATCAATTGCCAAAGCTACAAACAGGGAATTTGTTAGAATGTCCGTAGGTGGAATGAGGGATGAAGCTGAAATTAGAGGTCATAGAAGAACATACATAGGTTCTCTACCAGGAAAAATTATTCAAATGATGAAAAAAGCAGGAACTAAAAATCCTTTAATTCTACTTGATGAAATAGATAAAATTGGAAATGACTACAGAGGTGATCCATCATCTGCTTTGCTTGAAGCTTTAGATCCAGAACAAAACTCAACTTTCAATGACCATTATTTAGAAGTTGATTACGATTTATCAGATGTTATGTTTGTAACTACTGCGAACACACTAAATATTCTTCCTCCACTTCTCGATAGGATGGAAGTGATAAGATTACCTGGCTATACAGAAGATGAAAAAATAAGTATTGCCAATAAATATTTACTTCCAAAACAAATAAAAGATAATGGTGTTAAAGAAAATGAAATGAATTTAAGTGAAGGAATAATTAAAGAAATAATTAGAAACTACACTAAAGAGTCAGGTGTAAGAAATCTAGAGAGAGAAATATCTAAAGTCGCTAGAAAAGTTGTTAAAAAGGTAATTTCTGGTGAAGAGACGCAAGTAAATATTAATGAAAAAAATCTATCTGATTTTTTAGGTATACAAAAATTTAAATTTGGTGAGCTTGATAGTGAAGATAAAATTGGAGTAGTTACAGGTTTAGCTTGGACTGAATATGGAGGTGAAATCCTCAAAATTGAAACTGTTACTATGCCAGGTAAAGGGAGAGTACAAATTACAGGAAAATTAGGTGATGTTATGCAAGAATCCGTTAAAGCAGCAAAATCTTTTGTTAGATCAAAAAGTTTAGATTACGGAATAATTCCACCAATATTTGAAAAAAAAGATTTTCATATTCATGTACCAGAAGGTGCAACACCTAAAGATGGTCCATCAGCTGGAATTGGAATGGTTACTTCTATAGTCTCAGCTATTACAAGAATTCCCGTTAATAGAGAAGTTGCTATGACTGGTGAAGTTACCTTGACAGGCCTCGTGCTTCCAATTGGTGGATTAAAAGAAAAATTATTAGCAGCACATAGAGCTGGTATTAAACACGTTTTAATTCCTAAAGAAAATGAAAAAGATTTAGCCGATATGCCAAAAAAAATTAAAGAGGATATAAAAATTACCTGCGTTGAAACTGCAGATGAAGTACTTAAGCTTGCTTTAACTAAAGAACTAAAAAGAGTTGAATGGACTGAGATTGAAAATATATCAAAACCAGAAAAAGATAAATCTCAAGCAAGTATTCAATAATATCTTTTATATATTGTTTTTTTAATAATAATAAAAAAATGAAGTTTTTAACAAAAAAAAAAAACATTTTTTTCCTTTCAATACCTATTTTAATAGCAGGAATTTTTTTAAGGCATTATCAAATAAATTTTGAGAATTATTGGTTTGATGAGATTGTAACTTTTTGGGTTTCAGATCCAAAATTAAATTTTACAGAAACATTAAAAAGAAATTTTGAAATTAATGATGGTGCTCACTTAATTTTTAATTTTATTACAAAATATTTTTTTTATATTTTTGGGTATTCACCTAAAATTGGTAGATATTTACCTTTTATTTTTAGTGTGCTTTCTATCCCACTTTTATCTTATCTAAGTTATTTATATTTCCCCTCTAAAGTAAACTTTATTTTATCTATTTTTTTAATTTCATTTAATTGGTATTTAATTTCTTACTCCCAAGAAGTAAGATTATACTCATTTCAGTTCTTATTATCAATTATAAGTTTAATTTTTTTTTACAGATTATGCCAAAAAATAAATAAAAAAGAACAAATAATAAATTCTTTTTTCTATATTTTTTTTACAACGCTTGCGATTTCCAATCATACTTTTTTTTTAATAATTATTTTTTCAAAATTTGTTTATATTATTTTTAAATTTTTTTTAGATAGAAAAAAAATTCAATTTTTGTTATTTAATATTTTCTTTTCTGTAACATTATTTATAATATTAATGAACAAACCACTAATTATTCAATTATCAATAAATGAATTTTGGATAAGACAAATAGATATTTATTTTTTTATAGATTTTTATTTTCCACGTTTTTTTGGATCAAAATTGATGGGATCTTTATTCTTGCTTTTACTGATATTTTTAATAATAAAATTTAAAAAAGAAATATTTAATAAATCAAATAAATTAATTTTATTATTATTAATAATAATTACCTCTTATTCAATTCCTTTAATATATAGTTTAATTTTTATACCTATTTTAATTGATCGTTATATAATTTTTGTATTAATTCCAATTTTAATTTTAATTTCTGTCTTTACTTCAAAAATTAATAATAAATCATTATTCATATCAATTGTTTTTTTACTTATCACATCTTCTCTTGTTAATACATATCTAGATGTTTTTAAAAGACAAGTTTCTAAACCTGAGTTTAATAAAGCAATCGATTTGGCTTTACAAAATGGTATGAAAAAAATTTATCTTAAAGATAATAAACATAATTATTTAATTATAAATTATTTACAAAATATAAAAACTTTTAAAAAAAATAAAATTGAATTCTTGATTAATAAAAAAGATTTATTAAAAAATGATTTTTTATTTATTTGTTACGAACCATTAAATGGTTTCAAATGTTCTTTAAGTTCAAAATTAGAAAACTCTAACTTAATAGATCAAAAAAATTTACAATTATTGAAAATCTTTTTTTATAAAAATAAAAATTTATAAATAAAAAAAACATCTTCACTACAATTTCACTACAACGAGTTCTTCTTTCTTTTTTTGTATAGTCTTTGTTTTGCTATTTTTTCTAAAGATTCAAAAAGTGAAATAAGTAAAGGATTGTGTGGTGCCCCCGCACGGAGTCGAACCGCGGACCTATTGATTACAAATCAATTGCTCTACCA
>Ga0114997_10002100_pt1 | contig 16247 bp, 17 predicted proteins | sample ArcticOcean_MG_C_2_FD_87045 | JGI IMG/M metagenome (GOLD analysis project Ga0114997, IMG submission 87045) | Marine microbial communities from western Arctic Ocean - ArcticOcean_MG_CB4_136 | ecosystem: Environmental > Aquatic > Marine > Oceanic | place: Arctic Ocean: Canada Basin | collected...
TAGATGGCCACCCGAAAACATGTTTTGTATTCCCTAGAAAGGCTCACACATACATTTATGTGCCCTGACCAGGAGTTATAGGTAGCGCCCTGAGAGGGACTTGAACCCCCAACCGCTTGATTCGAAGTCAAGAACTCTATCCAATTGAGCTATCAAGGCTTGTAATCACAGTGTATGCAGATAGATGAGGATCTGCTGCGCGGCTTGTAACCATTTCTTAGAGAAAAGTACCTTCCTACTGTTTGTTCAAGCCATGACAATCAGTTGATGGAAACTGTTGGGTTCTTGGAAACCATTAAAGAGCGGCACTAAAAGCAGGTGTTGTGGATCGTTTCTAGATGTCCAACACATCAGAGAAATTTTGTTTAGGTCACGAAATAACAGATTTATTGCAGTTTCGGGCAACTAACTAGTTTTTGATTATGTAATAGGACCGTATGCGGCATGCTGGAACAAGTAACCGTGAAGATGTAGGTGCCTTTTGAACGACTAGCTGAAACAGAAGGTCTGCAAGCTTACTCAAAACGATTTGAAGCTATAGAAGCTGAAAGCGGAAGAGAAGTTCGCTGACTACAGTGACGCTCTACAACGAACTGTGGAGTGTGACGAAGTGAGCGCAGCAGACGAAGCAAAAAATGTTGATGAGTCTGAAGACCGTCGCAACTTAATCGCTAGGGCGAGGCCAGCGCCAGTGGTTTTAGGGGCAGTAGCTTTCGGTAAACCTAAACCAACGACTCGCGACCATCCACTCTCATCAGATGAATCATGCAATGAACTACTTCAAATGTTCGCCGATTTAGGTGGTGCAGAGCTAGACACTTCTCGCGTCTACCAAGACGGAAATTGTGAAGCAGTTATCGGTCGAGTTCCCGCCGGGGACTCAATGACTATCGGCACTAAATACCATCCGAGCGTCGCAGGAGGGCCAGTTGAGCAAATGAAACTGACCTTACAAGCTTTAAAACGTGAAAAAGTGTCGATCTATTACCTTCATGTGCCATCAACAGAAATCCCCCTCGAAGATACTTTAAAAGAAATAAATAACTGCTACGAAGCTGGCCAAATGGAGGCATTCGGACTGTCGAACTTTCCAGCCTGGCAAGTCGTTGAGATAAGCCAATACTGCAACAAGATGGGCTATGTCGCTCCAACTGTATATCAAGGTGTTTTCAACGCCGTGAATCGCACAGCAGAGTATGAGCTCATACCGGTTTTACGAAATTACGGAATTCGCTACTACACGCACGGGACTCTAGCGAGCGGCTTTCTCACAGGAAAATATCTTCGAGGAGTCGAACCTGTTGCTGGGGTGGATCGCTTTGCGCAACGCCGCCGCATTAAGCAGTACCAAGAGCGCTATCTTCATCGATCAGAAATGTTCGATGCGTTAGAAGCAATAGCTGAGGCCTCAGATGCGGCTGGGCTATCCACGATGGAAGCAGCTATTAGATGGACTCAGCACCATTCGGTTGTCGACGCTACCCTCGGGGACGCAATCCTTATTGGGGTGTCGCGACTCGAACAGCTCCAACCGATGATGGAAGCCTCCAAAGGGGGACCCCTGCCTCAACATGTGGTTGACGCGTTTGAGGTGGCTGACGATGCAGTGAAAATGAAATCAGAATATTATTTACAGTACCCATATCCCAAAGAGGGAAGCCCCTGGCGATCCAGGTTCTGAAACTCTTACAGTGGAATAAGTGAAATAAATCTGATCATCGTGAAAAATATTTAGAGCGAGCTATACGACGTCGATCTATTATCAAAACATGGCAGATAATATTTCTGAATCAGGATTTGACTTAAACCAAGTAGACAGGCTTTTGACAACTACACGAGCTGTCCGAAAACGTCTCGACTTTGAGCGGTGGGTAAGCGACGAACTTCTATTCGAATGCATTGACCTAGCCGAGCAGGCACCTACCGGTGGAAACGATGCGAGCCGCAGATGGATGGTCGTCAGAGACCAAGACATCAAAAATAAACTCGGGGAACTCTACGCAGAAGTAGGGACATTATTTGTTGACGCTCGAGGGCGTCTTGACGGCACCGGACACGAAAAAGAGAAAGTAGTTAGTTCTAGCGCCTACCTCGTAGAAAACTTTGCGCAAGCGCCGGCGTTAGTCATGTGCGCTGTCTGGGGAATTCACGACAACAGTGGCAAACCCGGCCTATTTGATAGTGCAATACCATCAGCATGGAGCTTTAACCTCGCACTGCGCTCTCGAGGTTTAGGAACAGCATATGCAACAATGCTGAATGAGAAACGCGATGAAGTGGCAGAACTTCTAGGTATTCCAGAGGGAATAACCACCCTTGTCTGCTTCCCCGTGGCATATACCAAAGGACATGATTTCTCTCCGGTGCCGCGACGGTCAGCTTCAGAGATCACCTACTTCGATCAATGGGGATTCACCAGACAGAAACCTAGCGAAGATGGAACTGCACGGATAGTAGATGGGCAGGGAATCGTAGTTGAAATAGACACTGATGCTCGACCGAGGAAAGTGTGGGAAGTGGCATCTGATATTACGACACCAATCGAATTCTCTGATGAACTAAAAGCAGTCAGATGGATAACTGAGGGCGAAACTACAACAGGTTCAATATTCGAAGGCACAAATTCCATAGCAGGTCGTAACGATTGGACAACACAATGCACCGTGACAGCGTGGAAAGAACGTCAAACTTTTGAGTGGAGAACGACTGACATAGAGGAACCCGGATCGATATGGCGTTTTGATATAGCAGAACAGGGAGCCGGCAGCAGGTTGCGTTTTTCTATGGTTATAGGAGAGAAAAACAACCGATCAAGCGCGATGGCTACTGCTGATCCGAACCAAGAACAAAATGTTATTAATGCTCGCCGTCAGGTTCACAAAGCCAATATGCAACGCACGATCGAAGGGATTAAATCGAAAGTTGATTCGCCCTAGTTGACCCATGAGGCACACTGAAGGAGTGAGCGATATCTCTGCAATTGCTGTGACCGAACCTAACGATCCCCGAATCGAAGTCTTTCAGGGTCTACGCGACAAATCGCTAAGACAAAAACGTGAGGCGCCAGGCGGAGATATGCAAGGTGTCTTTATTGCTGAAGGCGACGTTGTGATTAACCGAGCGCTCGCAGCTGGGTACAAATTGCAATGTGTTTTAGTTGACGCGAAAAGAACGCAACCTCTTCCCGCCAGTTTTGAAATCGTTGACGTGTATGCAGCGGGCAAAAAAGTGCTAGAGCAGATAGCCGGCTATCACTCTTACCGCGGTGCATTAGCTTGCTTCTACCGAAAGCCGCTGCGGTCGGCCGAGGAACTGCTACATGATCCGTCTTTGGTTACGTTTGTTATTGTCGAAGGCGTCAATAATCCAACAAATCTCGGAACAATAATGAGATGCGCAGCTGGACTGAATGTAGATGCTTTGTTGCTCAGCTCAGACTCCTGTGATCCGCTGTCGCGAAGGTGCTGCCGGGTGTCAATGGGTGAAGGCTTCGAAATTCCCTACGCATGGTTGCCAAATATGGTTGAAGGGTTAGCGGATGTAAAGGAATCCGGTATCGAAATTTTAGCATTGACTCCAATGAATGACTCGGTTGACATTGCTGGCCTGAGCTATTCAAGTGATGACAGAGTCGCATTGTTGTTGGGTGCCGAAGGCCCAGGGTTAACTCCTCAGTCCATGCAAGCTGCTAGCCGACGAGTCAAGATTCCGATGTCGGGAAGCGTGGACTCAATGAACGTCGGGAACGCTGCAGCTATTGCGTTCTATGCTCTTCGACAAGCCAGAGTTTCTTAGTGGGGCAGAATCGTTAACTTACGTTTTAACGGCGGGTATATCTCCACTGGAGCTCCGGGAGTGGATAGCTTCGGTGGCCGGCCCGCACCACTAACGTTAGGGGCCTTTTTCGCTAGCGGTATCAAGAAATTAGGCACCTGTTGGGTCTTGCGCTGAAAGTTGCCTGCCTCGATTGCGGTTTCCCAAATCTTCTCATAAACATTTCGTAATTGGGCAATAGTGAACTCCGGTGGACAGAACTTAGCGGCCAACGTCGTAGATCCTATTTCCACCCGAATCCTTTCAATACTGTCTGTCGTAATTCTCCCGTGGTCAAAAGCCAAATTTTTTGACCCGGAAACCACTTCAGTTATTGGTACAAACTCGGACCTTGCCACGGTGCTATCAACGGGTAAATTATCGATTCCCGAAAGGACAGATGTGTACGCTACTGTGATTGAACGCATTCTCGGGTCGCGTCGAGGAGAAGCATAAGCTCCTAGCTGTTGTAATAAGGTTGTATCTGCCTTGATGTCATGTTGTCTCAAAACTCGCGAGGCAGCTTCGAACAAACTTTCATCCGGTAACACAAAACTAGTAGGGAGCTCCCATTGAAAGCGAAATGGCCCTTGGTCTCTTTCACTAAGCAAAATAGAGAACTGGTCGTTGCAAATAGCGAATATGGCTACATTTACTGACATAGCAGCCGGAGCGAACTCACTCGCTATCGGTTGCGGGTCAGAGAAGTTGTCTGAGTCCATACAGAAACCATACCAAATAATATTAAACCGACAATAATATTAATCGAAAATAATTGTAAGATGAATAAAAATGTGAACTAAGTGCTTAGCGCATTAATTTTTTAGTGGATCCCACCAGCGTTCAGCAATCGCCGTGAAATTGGGTTGACCTGTCGTCACAGTAACCCCACCATCTACCACAAGGTTGTGGCCAGTTACATAACTCGCATCATCACTGGCCAAAAATGCGACCGCAGCAGCTATTTCTTCAGGCTTACCCATACGGCCTTGGGGAACGAGACGCTTATATTCGATTTGGGCACGTCGGCTCGCAACAACTTCAGCGACTAACGGAGTTTCAACCCCTCCAGGGCACACTGCATTCACACGGATATTATCTCGAGCATGATCAGCAGCCATAGCCTTAGTCAAATTAACCACAGCGCCCTTAGCGGCGTTGTACGCCGGAATTCCCCAATCCCCAAACAATCCTGAAATTGAAGCAGTGTTCACAATAGCTCCACCACCCTGAGCTCGCATCACAGGAATAACAGCGCGACAGCCATACATCACAGAACTCAAATCAACGTCAATGATTCGCTTCCAATGCTCATCACTTAACGTGTCTACGGTGCCTGTCGAAACGATCCCAGCGTTATTGAAAAGAACATCTATGCGACCGAAGCGGTCAACAGTTGCTTTGACCATCTCATTTACAGCGGACGAATCGGCGACGTCAACCTGAAAAGTGTCAGTCTTTGCTCCGATTTCACTGGCTAGCTGCTCGGCGCCCTCACCATCCAAATCAGCGATCATCACCTGAGCCCCTTCAGAAACTAAACGACGCACAGAAGCAGCGCCGATTCCTGAAGCTCCACCAGTTACAAGAGCAACTCGATTTTCAAAACGATTCATACAATTTCCTTACATTGAACTGGGCACTGAGCCACAACAAAAATCTGACGACCAACACAAAACTGGAACAATAACAACAGCGATCAAAATTTTAAAACCAGAGATTCAACAAACTGGCTGGCGCCTAAGCCCACGGAACTCCATCGTAAGGATCTCGAACAAGCTTGCGAGCAACCACCATACGATGCACCTCATCTGGCCCATCGTAAAGCCGCGCATACCTAGCTTCTCGATACATGAACTCGAGCGGAGTATCACCAGTAACACCAAGCGCACCATGAACCTGAATCGCGCGATCCACAACATTATGCAACATGCGAGCACCCCAAAATTTGATCAAGCTAATTTCAGTACGAGCCTCGCCGCCAGCATCAATAGCCCGAGCCGCATCAAGTGTCATCAGCCGGGCTGCCTGAATCTCCGCCGCTGATTCAGCGATCATCGCCTGAATATCGCCCTTCTCGGCCAAATAACTACCATGTGCGTACCTGGTCTTGGCTCGCTCGCACATCAGCTCAAACGCTCGTTGTGCTTGCCCTAACCATCGCATGCAATGAAAAATCCTTCCGGGTCCGAGCCTTTTCTGAGCAATATGGAAACCTTGTCCACGATCACCCAAAAGATTTTCATACGGAACCCGAACGTCGTTGTAGTTGACTTCGCAGTGGTTACCGCCTGTATGGCCCATTGTTGGAACCACTCGAACTATTTCATATCCAGGAGTATCAGTCGGCACGATAATGGAACTGAACTTTGCGTGTTTCTCTGAATCTGGCTCGGTGATAGCGAACACAGTCGTGAAAGCTGCTTTATTAGCTCCCGAGGTGAACCACTTATGGCCATTAATCACCCATTCTTCGCCATCCAACACAGCAGTCGCTTGCATCTGAGTGGGATCAGAGCCAGCTACCTCAGGCTCTGTCAACCCAACCGACGGGTATGCGTCGCCAGCAACAAGCGGCTTAAGAAATCTAGATCGCTGCTCCTCGCTAGCGTAAAGATGCAACATAATAGAATCTTGCATCGACAAGCTGCCTACAGCTTTTGAGCCCCAATGAGACCTTCCGATAACTTCATTGAGATAGACAAAATCCATAAATGGAAGCCCACCGCCACCAATTTCTTCAGGATGACCTAACGCCCACAGCCCAGCCGATTTGGCTTGTTGTTTCAGTTCGCTCATTGCAGCATCAGAGCCAGCATCTTCTTGCATGAGCTCTGGCTCTCTTGGGATAATGGTTTCGTTAACGAAGCTTTTCATTCTTTGCTTAAACTCTCGAAGCTCAGGCGACAGCTGATCCACCACTGGTTCCCCTAACAAATAGACGTACAGGAGACTTTAGCAGCGGACCCAAAAACGTATGACAAGAAAAGCTTCTTTGTTCCAATAGCTCGATGCCAGAACCCGCCCTACAGTGGCGTCATGGGGATACCCAGCCGAAACCAAAAGGTGTGATGAATGAAAGTTCTATGGATGAAAACGAATCAGGAAAATCAAACAACATTCGAGGACTTACAAATCCCTACCGAAAATGAAGGAAGAGGAGATGCAACAGGTCTAGTCCCACTCACCGGTGTCATCTTCAGAACTAATCAGCCATTTCTCGCATTGGACTACCACAATGCCCCCCGACGGCAATTTGTCATACCAGTTGGGGGAGACATTGAAGTTGAGTCCGGAGATGGTACGCAACGAACCATTAAATCTGGGGAAGCGTTACTTGCCGACGATGTAACTGGGCAAGGGCATAAAACAAACTTCTTAACCCCTGGAGCATCAACGTTGATGCTCGCTCTACCTGAAGGGTTTGACCCATCTCAGTGGCGTTAAAAGGCTCGCAGGTAGTTACCGCAACCAACAAAAACCTTTGAATAATTATTTAAGATAAACCCTTTGCGAATTGGGATTCATCACAGAGACTCAAGTGGTCTCACCCAAATTTTTTGGCACGCTCTTGAAGAGCTGCATGCATTCCCTCTTCGCGAACAGTTTTGAAAAAATTGACGTAAGTTTCACTCTGATGAAAAAAAGTATCCAAATCAGCGGTGCTATAGGTAGAAGCGAGAAGACCCATGTTCTCGAACCAACGGTTGGTGGCAAGCTTGGAGACTCTCAAGCCCACCTCTGCGGTGCGCGCTACGTCCTGAGCCATTTCTAAAGCAGCCGAACTTAATGTATCTGCGGGCACAGCCTGGTTGACCAAGCCGATCCGTTCAGCCTCAACGCCATCGATAAGTTTCGCAGTAAACAAAAGCTCTTTTGTCTTACGCATCCCTATAAGAAGGGGCCAAAAAGAAAGAGTGACAGGAATACCCAGATCACGACCGGCGGGGTGACCAAACTTAGCGTTATCGGCAGCGACAACTATGTCTGCCATAGCCAGTAGCTCCCCAGCGCCTGACAAACAAACTCCCTGAACCTCAGCAATAATGGGTTTCGGGAACTTCCATAACCTAAGCCAATATTCCAGAATCTTGGTTACGTCCTCACGATCTTGAACTGCATTCACCGGTCCGTCAAAATCTGCTCCGTATTGAGTCAAGATCCAGTCATCGGGAGCTAAATCATAACCGGCACAAAAAGACCTGCCAGCCCCTTTTAACAAAACCACTTTCGCAGAAGAATCATCTTTCGCACGATCAAATGCCTTTTCGAGATCATCAAGAAGGCTTTGACTCATAGCGTTAAGTTTTTCTGGCCTGTTCAAAGTTATTGTCGCGATCTTGTCAGACACCTCATACAGGACCTGATCAGAATGCGAAACGTTGGCCGGGTTATTTTGTGACATAAGCGTTATTTGATCAGCAAAAACGCTCCGGGGCAAAACAGCTAAAATTCAAATCATAGATCAAGAAAACCTGCCGCCAAATAAGGAGCTAATCTGAAGCAATGGCTTTTGAACTAGCGCACGCGGTTGTCTATGTCACCAACATGTCTCAAATGATCGACTTCTACACGCAGACATTAGGATTTAAGGTCGCGGATCGTGGGCCGCTTGGCCAAGAACCAACTGAAATAGTTTTCTTAACAAAAAACCCTGTTCATCACCATCAACTTGCGTTTATGAACACCAGGAAAGATGCCGGACCATCGAACAGTTTAAACCATTTGGCTTTTCGAGTAGATTCTCTAGACGACGTAAAAACAGCCCTGCGGGCCGTTACTGAAGACCCATCGGCCTCCGGAGTTAAACCAGTAACACATGGCAACGCCTGGTCAGTGTATTTCAAAGACCCTGAAGGAAACGGCGTCGAAATATTTTGTGATTCCCCATTCCACGTTCAACAACCCCAAGTTCAAGAATGGGACCCTCAGATGGACATAGAGCCACTGACCAGTTGGACGAAAGAAACTTTCGAATCCGAAAATGAGTTCGGTCCAATCGAAGAATTTTATGAACAACAAACCCAAAACGAATAATCACACAATAAGAATCGGTAACAAAAATTGAACCAATCGAATCTATTGGGACCAGTTGTTCTCGGGAAGCGCATCTGCCAGGTCAGCTACTAACTGAGGGAAATCGTTCACCAGAGCTCTAGTGCTTAAATGTCGGACCATCGTCTCGATGTTGCCCGGCCAAGAAACAAAAAGGTGAGTTGTTCCGCTATCTCGTTCGGTGTCTATAGTGACCCGATCCTTTACCAAGTCACCAGTCAGCTCTACAACACTGACCTCGCTTGCATCCCAAACAGGCACAATCGTTTGCGCTGGTGGGGGCACTAAATGGAACCCGTCATGGGAGTAACCATCTAGAAACTGTTGAACCCTGGTAATGATTTGTGGCTCAGCGGCAATAACCGGAAGCGCTCGCCGTTCGCTTAGATGATCTAAAATGCTGATCTCTTCAGCCAGAGTGAGCGGATGTTCTGACGAACCATCAACCCAGACAGCCAAATGCACATTATTGGTAGCAACAGCGATAGACGCGGCTTCAGAAACTTCAGTTCCCGAAGGCCCTCCACCCACGAGCACAGCCCAAACGCCAAGTGAGTCAGCTTTACGTGCAAGTGCTTCACGCTCCGCCGGATCTGATGACTTCCTAAGATCTAACCCGATTCTCATGCTGATGCCATTCGAGGAACTAGTTCTGTCCCAATTCGCTCAATTACCTCAGTCAGCGCAGACCTTGGCGGTTGGTCATATCCGATCCGACAAACAACCAAATCAACGTCATAACTTGCAAGATTCTCGGCGATCTCATCTGCATCACCGACAATCGCAGAAGCTTCAACCTCATCCATAGACGCTTCGACTTGAGCCGTGAAATCAACTCCGGTGGAATCAGCTCCCCAACCTAAACCTGCATAAACTAAGTAACTCGAACGAACCCAATCCAACGCTTGGCGACGTTCGGCAGGTGTGTCAGCCAGCCATAAATTCCGAAGTAATCCCACAGCAGGCCTCTCTCCTCCAGGGCTCCCAGCGCCCTCCCATGCCTCTCGATGTGCTTCGATCAAGCTGTTGACGACCGTGGAAGAAAAAGCCCCGGAAATGAAGAGGCCGAGACCTCGACGCCCCGCTCGACGAGCGGCGATCTCACTAGTAACCCCAACCCAAAGAGGAGACGGACGCTCCTGCGCCAGGAGATCTAATCCTGTGTTCATGCGTTTAACCCGATCACTAATATCGAAGCCTTTCGCAGCGAACTCATTGGGTCGGTAACCCATCCCGACTCCAAGGTGGAAGCGCCCATTAAAACGTTCTGTCAAGTTCTGAGCCGCTGAACTTACCCTGTCAGCTGAAGCTAATGGGAGCAAAAGAACGCCTGTGCCTATTTCGAGCGTAGATGTCGCTGACAAAGCCGCCGCCGCCGCAGGAATAAGAGCAGGGCAGTAACCGTCGTAGTACACATGATGCTCAGAAAGCCAGAGGCTATGAACTCCAACTTGCTCCGCTAAAACAGAGTCCTCAATCAAATCGCCATAATTTTGTGTAAAAGAGCGGGGCGACGTCGCAGTTGATTGCAAACACCACAAACCAATACCAATTTTCATGACTCAACCTCGACGGAGGAGGAGGATTTCGTCACAAAGTGTGGCAAGACTTCTTCACCGAACCTTTCCAACTGAGACAAAACTGTAGAGGGCTGCGCCCCGACGGGCTGAGCAACCATAACTTCCTCTAAACCAGGAAAATTTTGTTGAAGTTCCTCGAACGTTTCAATGAGTCGTTCAGATGGTCCCACAATCCATGAACCGCTCGAAACTGCATCATCGATGTTGCTCATTCCCGCGGTAGCTGCTGTTAGAGGATTCGCTAGTCGGTGTAATTGATCATCAGTGACCGCGCCTGCAAAACCAAGTGGCGCAAACATCTTTTGATATTCCTCTAGAATCAGCTTTCCTTCTTTTTTTGCCTCCTGTTCGGTGTCAGCTAGGTAGAAGGAGAACCCAAATATCAGATCAGCTCCAAGCTCAGTCTCTTTGCCCCGTTCAGCGAGTTTAATCTGCCATCGACGAGCTATTTCTTCGGAAGCCCCACCTGAGGCAGCTCCGCCGCCAATGAAACCTTTAATCCCATTATCGATCATGAAATCAAGTGCACGGTCGCTAGCAGAAACAACTGGTTGCCAACATTCAGTGCTGAATTGCGGTTTAGGAACGAGTGTCAAGTCGTTGAGCTCTTGACCACGATAGGTAGCTCCTTTCGGAGGTACCTGATAGAACCGTCCATGATGTGAGAATGATTTTTCTCGTAGCGCTGCCAAAAGCAGCTGGACCTGTTCCTCGAACAACTCACGAGCATCCTCAGGACTTGCAAGGGGATGACGAAACGCATCGAGCTCGCGCGAGTGATATCCACGACCAACACCTAGCCGAACTCTGCCTTTAGTTAAGTTGTCAGCCATTGAGTAGTCCTCGGCTAAACGCAACGGATGCCAAGTGGGGAGAACATTAAAGCCGCAACCAAATTTAATTTGGTTTGTGACAGATGCAAGGTGAGTAGCTAAAAGCAAAACGTTCGGAATGCACTCATAACCTTCTCGCTGGAAATGGTGTTCAGCCAACCAAAGAGTCCCAAAACCAAGCCGATCCATAAGAACCGCTATTTGCTCTGCGCTTTGTAACGGTGCAGCTAAATCCTTATCTTCATAACGTCGATCCATCACCGCAGGCCCGTCAAAACCCAAATTGTCGTGATGCACTTGCCCAACGAATAGTGTGCTGAAATCTTTAATCACAAAACCCCCTGCCATAACCGTATTCGTCTTTTGATTAAAGTGTTGTGATTTTAGAAACCAAAGAGCTGATTGATACCTACGTGTCAATGGTAATCCACTGACCATTCAGACCATTTGCGAGCAAGCTAAGGAGGTTCATGTGATAATTTGGACATGACCGAACCTGAGTCCAGAAGTTCTGTTTATTCGGAGGCACTGGAATGGTATGAAAATAATTGGGATCCGAACCGCTCACTCGGGGAATGGTGGAAGCTGCTGGCTGAGTCTGGTTGGGCTTTCCCAAGCTGGCCAGTCGGGTTCGGAGGGCAAGACCTTAAAGGAAACGAAGCGAAAGCAGCGAAGCAAGCCCAAAGGGACACTGAGGCCTACGGCCCCCCAAACGGAGTTGCAACGTTTCTAGTTGCTCCGACGCTAATGCACTACGGAACTCCTGAACAGCAACGAAGGTACATGCCAGGCATCGTCAGTGGCCAAGACGCCTGGTGTCAATTATTTTCAGAACCGGGCTCAGGCTCTGACATGGCTGGCTTGGCAACCAGAGCAGAACGAGATGGCGACGAGTGGATCATCACAGGCCAAAAAGTGTGGAGCTCTGGAGCCCAATTCGCGAAGTATGGAATCTTGATAGCTCGAACAGACCCTCATCTTCCGAAGCACAAAGGGATTACCTACTTCCTTATAGATATGCAACAAGAAGGTGTAGACGTAAGGCCGTTACGCGAAATGACTGGGGATGCAGTATTTAACGAAGTGTTTTTGTCTGAAGCTCGAGTTTCAGAAGCCGACCGTTTAGGCGACCTCGGCGAAGGGTGGCGTGTCGCTATGACTACGTTGTCACATGAGCGTGATCCCGAAAACCCAGGAATGGGCGATACCGATGCTTTTGGGCAGGCAGATCTGTCGTTACCGGTTCATGAACACGCCAGTATCGAGGCAAATAAAGTTGACGGGTTCTCTCTTGCGTTGAGCGGGGGAGTTACTAAAATTCTTAACGAAATAATCGAGGAAACAGGCAAAGGAGATGACCCTGTCATTCGTCAACAACTAATGGGTTTGCTTGAGATGCGCCGCAACTCAAAATGGTCCGGGGAACGGGTAGTAGCTTCGGTTAAAGCTGGAGGGCAGCCTGGCCCTGAAGTGTCCACGCTAAAACTTCTCGGCTCTGAAATGGGGAGACAAATTCGAGACATTGGGCTGAATGCTCTTGGGTCAGCAGGAATGTTGACAGGTGAGCAAGCATCACACAACGAACTGTTTTATGCGTATTCGATGTTCACCCCAGCAATGTCTATAGCCGGAGGAACCGATGAAGTTCAAAAAAACATTATTGGCGAACGGGTTTTAGGTCTTCCTCGTGAACCAGGTGAAGCGCAGCAACGAGAAACTAACTGGTCAGAGTTACCGCGTAGCTAAACCAGATCCGCTGATGATGTAAGAAGACACTAAAACATGGTGTACTAACGCCGAAACCCGAAGATAGAAGCGACTCGGGTAGGAGCGTTTTGGGGGTAACTGACATGTGGGTATACTTAAAGCCTTACCACCAAGTGAGTTGTTCATGGTTAAACGAAAAAGCTTTTCGGAAATGGATTGTCCTATCGCCCAATGCTTAGAGGTAGCGGGCGAGTGGTGGTCTCCTCTCATCTTGCGGAATGTCCTGATTGGTGAGATGACCAAATTCGACCAGATACAACGAGATTTGTCGATAGCACCAAATGTTTTAGCAGACCGCTTAGCAACGTTAGTTGAAGGTGGCCTATTAGAAAGAAATCAATACTCAACTCGGCCACCTAGATTCGAATATGTCGCCACTGAAGCCGGCAAAGATTTCAAAACAGTTCTCGACGCTATGTATAGCTGGGGATCCAAATGGACAAACGCGCCTAAGTAGCTATTTGGAGCTGGGCATTACGCGATAAACCAAAGGCTGAGCAAAAGCAGGCAACTGAGGTAAAAGTTTTGGTCTCTCTCGCTTCGGGAGACAAAGCGCAAATATCACACCAGTCATAGCAACCACTGCCGACAAACTTATTACTAAAGTAAATGATCCAGTGAGGTCAGCAACGACACCTCCGATTTGAGGCGAGATCATTTGGCCAACACCGAAAGCCAGAGTCCCAGCCGCAAAACTAGGACCATAATCGGCCAGCGAAGCATTCTGAACAAAATACAACGTGATCGTTGCAGGAATACCACCGAAAATGAGGCCAAACCCCGCACAAATAATCAAGGTAGGACTGAACCATCCCGGGAGAACCAGAAGACAGCATGCCCCCCAGAGCGTGAACGCTGTAGCCAAGCAGTTACGAGGACCAAACCTTCCCACCAATTTCATGAAGAGAGGCCCACCAAAAATCATAGCGATACCAAGAATCGTGAACGCAAGAGAAGCGCGCCCGCTTGTCCAGTCGCTGTCATCTTCAAGCCGAGTTGTTAGAAAGCCAAGCACCAGAATATACATGCAGCCAAATGACGTATAAGCCAGCGTTATCGGCAGCCAACCCTTTAATCGCTTGAGGGCCCCGAAACCCCCAAAGCCTCCTTTGGTTGGCGTGTCTTTTTGTTTATGTTCAACAAACAGAAAAGTTATTACTGTTACTGCAATCGCGATGGTTGCTTGAACTAGGTACACGGTCCGCCAGCTGCTGGCGCCTGAAAGTGATCGCATGAAACCGCTCAGTTGACCTGAAAAAACTACGCCAAGTCCGATGCCAGCGCCTGCCAACCCAACTGCGAATGCCCTTCGTTCAGGAGCTAATGCACCAGCTGCTATCACCGGTGATGGGATCCAGATGCAAGCTCCGCCAAGGCCACACAAAAACATGGCGATTGCTAGAGAAGTAACTCCTGAAGATGCAGCGGCGAGACTTAACCCTGTCGTAGAAAATATAAGCCCGACTCGCATGATAGTAAACAGTTTCAGCTTGCTCGTGGCGGCCGCCACAAGAACTGTGCCAACTAAATACGCACCGACATTTACCGTCGATAGTGACCCAGCGATGGTATTAGATAATTGGAGGTCATCTCTAACTGCGGGAAGTAAAACACCGTAAGTGAAGCGACCGAAAGCTTGAGCTACTCCGGCACATAAAGCGATGATGAAGACGGCAGTTAACCCCCGTGCCTTCATCGGCGACTGACATCAAAAACGAGGGGAGGCATGAGGGGCTTGATTAACGAAACTTTAGGTGGTTTCGGTAGCGACAGGGCGGCGATACAGCCACCAAAAGCAAAAACCGCAGAAAACACCAGAACTAAAGCAAATGATCCCGTCAGGTCAGCAACGACACCTCCGATTTGAGGAGAAATCATTTGAGCCACCCCGAACGCCAAGGTCCCAGCAGCGTAGCTAGGGCCGTAATCAGCGAGCGAAGCGTTCTGAACGAAATACAACGTGACTATTGTTGGGATCCCACCAAAAATAAGACCGAATCCCACACAGAGAACCAAGGTGGGACTAAACCATCCTGGCAGAACCAGAAGGCAGCACAATCCCCAGGCAGCAAATGCGGTAGCGAGGCAATTGCGAGGACCAAACTTTGCGACCAGTTTCATGATCAATGGCCCACCAAATATCATGGCAATGCCAACGAGAGTAAACGCGAGAGAAGCTCGACCACTTGTCCAGTTGCTATCATCCTCGAGTCGTGTCGACAAAAAACCAAGTACGAGAATGTACATGAAACCAAAGAATGAATAGGCCATCGTTATTGGGAGCCATCCACGCATACGCGTTAACGCAGAAAAACCGCCGAACCCTCCCTTGGAAGGGGCGCTTTTTTGGTTGTGTGCAATGAAGAAAAAAGTTAATAGTGCTATAGCTAATGCTATGGCTGCCTGAATTAAGTAGACCGTGCGCCATCCACTGTCACCTGAAACTGACCGCATGAAACCGCTGAGCTGCCCTGCGAAAACAATACCTAAACCACCACCAGAAAAAACGAGCCCAATAGCTAACCCCCGACGCTCTGGTGATAATGCATCAGAAGCGATTACAGGTGATGGAATCCAAATGCAAGCTCCACCAAGCCCACACAAAAACATAGCAACACCTAACACGAGCGCCCCTGGAGCTACTGCTGCAAGAACGAGACCGCTGGTCGAAAAGAGGAAACCTATTCGCATTACTGCCAGTAGTTTCAGTCTGCCGGTAGCCGCTGCTACCACGATTGCCCCGATTAGGTAAGCGGCGACGTTGATAGTTAAAAGTGACCCCGCAATAGTGTTAGAAATTCCAAGATCATTACGAACCGCAGGCAGCAATATGCCGTATGTGAACCGACCGAATGATTGAGCAACGGCGCACCCAAGTGCGATCAGCGCAACGACTCCAAAGCCTTTTAACTTCATGTACCTTTTCCAGATGTCTTGACCGGGAGTATGGCTATAGGTGGCACTTTGATGTCGCAACGTCAAGTGGGGCGCAAAAATCTTTCATCTAAGCAGATGGAACAGCCGACGCTCCTGTTTGCAGAACCACATCAAAGACTAAGTTAGTCTAACTTTTATGACTTAATGTTTGCTTCACTCGCTCTAGATAAAACCGACTGGCTACCATATTTCAGTTACTAACTAAATGTTCGTTACGAAACGCGATTCATTATCGAATCCGACGCCGTAATCAGATTGCTGA
>Ga0114997_10002101_pt1 | contig 16244 bp, 19 predicted proteins | sample ArcticOcean_MG_C_2_FD_87045 | JGI IMG/M metagenome (GOLD analysis project Ga0114997, IMG submission 87045) | Marine microbial communities from western Arctic Ocean - ArcticOcean_MG_CB4_136 | ecosystem: Environmental > Aquatic > Marine > Oceanic | place: Arctic Ocean: Canada Basin | collected...
CAAAACCAAATTCACCTCCATCAGCAAATTGCGTTGAAGCATTATGTATAGCAATTGCACTATTAATTTTTGATATAAATTCTTCTGAAGTTTTTTTATTTTTCGTAACTATTGAATCTGTATGAAATGTTCCATACTTATTAATATGATTTATAGCGCCAACCACTCCATCGACACTTTTTACTGAAATTGTAGGTGATAAATATTCAGTACTCCAATCTTTTTTTGTTGCCATTTTTATTTTATTAGAAAAATTATTTTTTATAAAACTATCTCCTCTGATTTCACATTTTTGCTTAGTGAGTTCTTTTAAAATAGGATCACAATGAGTTCTTAGACAAGCTTTATCTATTAATAATGTTTCTGCGGCTCCACAGATACTATAGTTTCTCATTTTTGCATTCACAACTATTTTAACTGCCATTTTCAAATCAGCATCTTTATCAATATATACATGACATATTCCCTCAAGATGGCCAATAGTAGGAACTCTAGATTTTTTTTGAACTTTATGTACTAAACTTTTTCCTCCTCTAGGAATAATAATATCTATATATTGACCCATGTTTGATAAAAGATAATCAACATTATGTCTATCTTGTTTTGTAATAAACTGAACACAATTTTCGTTACAATTTTCTTTCTTAAGCGCCCCTCTAAATAAGTTTGATAATATTTTATTTGAGTAGAAAGCTTCTGATCCACCTCGTAAAATTACAGTATTTCCTGATTTAAAACATAACGCAGAAACATCGGATGTTACGTTTGGTCTGCTTTCATAAATCACTCCAATAATGCCAATTGGTATTGATATTTTTTTTATTATTAAACCATTGGGCCTTTTCCATGAAGAGATAATTTTATCTAGTGGATCTTTTAATTTAATTATTGTTTCAATTCCTTTAATAATTTGAATAATTTTTTCTTTATTTAATTCAAGTCTATTAATCATACTGCTTTTTACTTTTATTACTTTTAATATATCTTTCTTATTTTCTTTTATTATTAATTTTGAATATATTTTCAAATATTTACAAAATTGTTTTAAAACTGCATTTCTTTTTTTGATACTTAAATTAGATAAATCACTAGATGCAATTCTTGCATTTTTGCCAATCTTTTCCATATATAAGTTTTTTATCATTTTATAGTTTTACCAAATCATCTTTATGAATTATTTCTTCTCTACTTGAATATCCTAATATATTTTTTATTTTACTAGTATGCGAACCTTTAATTTTTCCAATTTCAATAGAAGAAAAAGAAGAAAGACCTCTAGCACATTCAATATTATTTTGATCTTTAACTAAAATATGGTCTCCTTTATCAAAAATTCCATTAATTTTAGTCACCCCAGCTGGCAATAGGCTTTTTCCATTTTGTATAGCGGCTAACGCGCCAGAATCAATGATAACGCTGCCTTTAGGTGAAATTGATCCAATGATCCATTGTTTTCTAGCATCAAGCTTAGAAACTTTTGGTAAAAACCATGTGCAATTATTATTTTCAATTATTTTTTTTATTGGATTCATGTAGTTTCCATTTGCTATCACCATATAGCATCCTGCAAACTGGCATATTTTTGCAGCCTCAATCTTAGTTTTCATACCACCAGAACCATAAAAGTTTTCAGATTTACTGGCGTATTTCTTAATGCTCTCATTTATCTCATTTACAGTTTTTACTAATTTTGTTTTTTTATTTTTTTTTGGATTTTCAGTATAAAGTCCATCCACGTCAGATAATAAAACTAAACAATCGGCACCAATAATTTGGGCAACTCTTGAAGCAAGCCTATCATTGTCCCCATATTTAATTTCAGTAGTTGCAGTAGTATCGTTTTCATTTACTATAGGAATTATCCCCATTGATAAAAGGTTATCAATTGTTCTTTTTGCATTTAATGATCTTCTTCTTTGTTCAGTATCATCTAAGGTAAGTAAAATCTGAGAAATTTTTATTTTTTCTTTATTGAAATATTTTTTGTAGAAGTTCATAAGTTCAATTTGACCGACAGATGCAACAGCTTGACTTTTGTCAATTTTTAAAACTTTTTTATTAATTTTAAGATATTCACAACCCAACGCAATTGCACCAGATGAAACAATAACAACTTTTTTTTTTCTCATAATTAAAAATTTTATATCTTTAACAAATCCTTCAATCCACTTTTTTTTTGGTTTTCCTTTTTTGTCAACTAGAATTGACGAGCCAATTTTAATTACAATTTTTTTAGATTTTTTTATGTACATTATTTACCAGCAATTTTTTTAAATTTAGTAAACTTTTATTTTGAAATACAGATATTTTGTAAATATTTTTTTTTATTTTACTTTTAAAAAAAATAATCTTATCATTAATTTTATTTTTATCCATTACATCAATTTTATTAAATACTATAATTTCTTTCTTTTTTAGTAGATTGCTTCCATATTTTGATAATTCTTTTCTTATTTTAAGATAATTCCCTAGCGTATCTTCTTCAGTAATATCAATTAAATGAATTAAGCTTTTACACCTTTCAATATGTCTTAAAAATTTATCACCCAGACCAACTCCTTCATGTGCTCCTTCAATAATTCCCGGTATATCAGCTAGTGTTACCTCTTTATCGTTATAGCTTGTCACGCCAAGATTTGGATTAAGAGTAGTAAATGGATAATTTGCTATTTTTGGTTTAGCTTTAGTTAAGGCTGACAGCAAACTTGACTTACCTGCATTTGGCATTCCCACAATACCAATGTCAGCTATAACTTTAAGCTGCAACCAAATGCAAAGATTTTCGCCAGCAGCTCCGCTTGTTTTTTTTCTTGGGGCACGATTAGTAGAGCTTTTAAATCTAACATTTCCTAAACCTTTTTTTCCTCCTTGAGCTATGATTATCTTCTGCCCAGCAGTTTTGAGGTCTTCTATCAGCGTATTGTTGTCTTCTTCAAAAATTTGAGTTCCTGTAGGAATTTTTAAAATTAAATTTTTACCATCTCTTCCAGTTTGTTTTTTCCCCATTCCATTTCCACCTTTTTCTGCTTTAAAATGTTGTTGGAATCTAAAATCAATAAGTGTATTTAAATTATTTTCTGCAATAAGAATAATTGAACCTCCATTTCCACCATCACCTCCATCCGGTCCACCAAACTCAACAAATTTTTCTCTACGAAAACTAGAGGAGCCTGATCCACCGCTGCCAGCTTTTAAATATATTTTTGCTTGATCTAAAAATTTCATAACTCAGCGATAATAAAAATTGTTTTGTAGTTGTAAAACTAGCTGGGGATGACAGATACAAATGTTCTGTTTAGTTTTGATGTTTTAAATTTAACTGTTCCTTTTACTAATGAAAATATTGAATGATCTCTGCCCATTCCAACATGACTACCAGGGTGTATTTTAGTTCCTCTTTGTCTAACTAATATATTGCCAGGCAAAACTAATTGACCACCATATCTTTTTACTCCGAGACGTCTTCCAGCACTGTCTCTCCCATTCCTTGATGATCCACCTGCTTTTTTTGTCGCCATAGTTTATTCTTTCAAAATTATCATATCACTTTTTTTTTGTTGTTAAAGGTTTCTTTTCTAAATCTTTTTTTTTTTTTTCATCCCCAGATTTTTTGTCGGTTTTTTTAGAAAGACTTTTAATTTTTTCTTGTTCCATCTTTTCTGTTTTTTTTGCTTCCAATATTTGATTAGCTCTTTCTTTTTCTCCTCTTACTATTTCTTTTGTCAATTTTCTTAGAGGTTCTGCTTGTGCTATTAATTTTCCATCTTTTGAAAAAATTTTTGTTATTCTAATCAACGATATCGGTTGCCTATGCCCATATTTTTTTCTTGAATTTTTTCTTCTTCTTTTTTTAAAAACTAAAATTGTTTTACTTTTAGTATTTTTTAAAATAGTAGCTTCAACTTTTGCACCTTGAATATTTGGATTTCCAATTTCTGTAGATTTATCATCATTCAGAAACAGTACATTTTTAAACTCTATAGTTTTTCCTTCTGAATCTTTTATTCTTTCAACTTTAAGAATTTCACTTGCTGAAACCTTATATTGCTTGCCACCTGTTTGTATAACTGCGAAAGACATGGTTTAAATTTCATATTATGAAAATATGGGCAAATATAGCTTGCTAACTTAACATGTCAAGTTATTACAGTGATTAAAAAACGTCTTTTAAATCTCTTACTTTCTTAAATACATTCAAATCGTCATCATTTTTCATATTTAATTTAATTTTTATGTCATTTTGATCACATCTGAGAAAAATGTTTAATTTTAACTCACTCTCTAGGGTGGTAGGGATTGTAGGTAAATTTGTTGCCCTCAATATTTTTATTTGTTCAAATTTTTTTTTTAAATCATTGTTATTAAGATCGTGAGCTAAACAAAACTCAATATTTTTATAAGTATATTCATGACCACAATAGATTTTTGTATTTTTTGGAAGTTGCTTAATCTTATTTAATGAACCTAGCATTTGTTTATGATTTCCTTCAAAAATTCTTCCACAGCCAAGTGAAAATAAAGTGTCCCCAGTAAAAACTATTTTTTCTTTTTCAAAAAAAAAACAGATATGCCCTGAGGTGTGCCCAGGTATATGTAATATTTTAATAGATGAATTACCAAATTTCCATTCTTCTAAATCTTTAAGAGTTATATCTATTCCTGGTATTCTATGCTTGTCACCTAAAAAACCAACTACCTTTGCGTTATATTTTTTTTTTAATTCAATGTTTCCTCCTATATGATCAAAATGGTGATGTGTATTTAAAATATAATTAAGTTTTAAATTATTTTTATTTAAATAATTTATAATTGGAATTGCTTCTGAAGGATCAACGACCGCAACATTTTTTGAAACCTCATCGTTAATAATATATGCATAGTTATCTTGTAGGCAGGGTATTGGTGTAATTTTCATAATAAACTATTCTATAAGAAATATTCCTAGTTGCGAAAAAATATTTTTATAACGGACATTTTTAGTTGTAATTTCAGAAATTTTTTCGTTTGTTAAACACATAGATTTATCAATTTTTATATTTTTATTATTGCAAAAATTAACAAAGTCTTGAATTGTGCACATATGTAGATTGGGTGTATTATACCATTCGTAAGGTATATTTTTAGTTATTGGCATTGTTCCTTTAAACAATAAGTGCATTCTTATTTTCCAATATCCAAAATTTGGAATAGTAACAATTGTTTGTTTTCCTATTCTTAATAGTTGATTTAAAACTTCTTCTGGATTAATAAACGCTTGAAGCGTCTGGCTTAAAACAGCATAGTCAAATGATTTTTTAGGAAACTGAATTAATTCTTTTTCGGCATCACCTTCAATAACTGGCAATCCTCTAGCAATACATTTTTGTACAAGATTTTTTTTTGGTTCTAAACCTCTTACATCATTTTGCTGATTTTGTTTGAGGTATTCCATGAGCGTTCCATCACCACAACCAATATCTAATACTCTTTTATTCTTTTTTATTATTTGAGATATTACTTTAAATTCTTTTTTCATTATTTATCTCATTATAAATTGAATTTAAAAATTCACTTAATGTTTTTAAGAATTCTGGAACATTTAATAAAAAAGAATCATGTCCTTTTTCTGAATTAATTTCGACAAAACCAACATTTGCACCACAAGCATTTAAAGCAATCACTATTTCTTTATTTTCACTAGTAGGGTAAAGCCAATCAGATGAAAAAGAAATTACAAAAAATTTAGACTTTGTTTTTTTAAATGCGAGTGATAAATTTCCATTAAATTGTTTTTGTAAATCAAAATAATCCATTGCTCTAGTAATATACAAGTAACTGTTAGCATCAAATCTATCTACAAAAGTTGCACCTTGATAGCGCAGGTAACTTTCTATTTGAAAGTCTGCATCGAAGCTAAATTTTAAACTTCCTTTGTCTTGAAGTTTTCTTCCAAATTTTTCTTGAAGACCTTGTTTAGAAAGGTAAGTAATATGTGCAGCCATTCTAGCTACAGCCAAACCCTTATCCGGTAATAAATTTTCTTTCTTCCAATTAGGATCAGCCATAATTGCTTGTCTTCCCAACTCATTTAAAGCAATATTTTGTGCAGAATGACTGGCACTACAAGCTATAGGTATAGATGAACATGCCATGTCTGGATACATAGAAGTAAATTGCAAAACCTGCATCCCTCCCATTGAACCACCAACCACTGCTAGTAATTTTTTAATTTCTAAATGATCTAATAAAAACTTTTGGGCTTTAACCATATCTTTTATTGTTATTACTGGAAATGTTGTGCTAAATATTTTTTTAGTTTCTGGATTAATTTCTTTTGGTCCAAAACTTCCCATACACCCTCCCAATACATTTGCACAGATTACAAAATATTTATTGGTATCGATTGCTTTTCCAGGACCAACAGCAAATGACCACCACCCTTCTCTTTTAGTAATTGGGTTGGTTCCTGTAACAAACTGGTCACCCGTTAAAGCATGAAATGCAAGTACTGCATTATTTTTTTTATTATTTAATGTTCCATAAGTTTCATAAGCTAATGGAAATTTTTTTATTACTTTACCACAATCAAGCTCTAACGATTGGTCGATAATCAATTTTTTTATATTTTTAGTTTCACTATTCATATCAAATAAAAAAAACCCAGCTAAGCCGGGCAAAAACCGTTTTAGCTGTTTTTTTTAAGCGCTCGCAATTCAGTTAAATCAGCGCATTTTTGTTGTACTAAAAAGATGATCTTTTGTCAATTTAGGTTGTATTTATTTTGCCACAATGACTTGTATATAGTATTTACCAATACAATTTATATATTAAATAAAGTATGAAATTACCAAAACCAAAAAACATAAAAATTGATAGATATATTGGTGGCTTATCCAAATTTAAAAAAATTGATAATCCAATAAAATTATCAGCAAATGAGTCTGCCTTAGGAACCAGTCCAAAAGCTCTAAAAGCATTTGAGCAGAATAAAGATAAAATTTTTAAATACCCAGAATCAGACTCCAATACTTTGAGGAATATATTATCTAAAAATTTTAATATTGATGCAAAAAGAATTATTTGTGGAGCAGGATCAGATCAAATATTTGATTTTATATGCAAATTATTTTTAGAGCCAGATGATGAGGTGATTGTTACAGAATTTGGATTTATAATGCATAGGATTTATGCTTCCCTTCATAAAGCTAAAGTTTTATTAGCAAAAGAAAAAAATTATAGAGCTAATATTGATGAAATATTAAACAAAGTGGGCGATAAAACAAAAATTGTATTTATAGCAAATCCAAATAACCCTACAGGCACCTATTTATCAAAAGACGAGATGATAAACTTAAGAAAAAAACTCAGAAGTAATATACTGTTAGTTGTTGATGATGCTTATTTTGAATTTATGAATCAAGATGATTTTATTTCCGGACTAGAACTTTTTAAAGATGAAGCAAACGTGATGATTACTAGAACATTTTCAAAAATTTATGGTCTTGCTGGACTAAGGATAGGTTGGGGATATTCTTCTAAAGAAATAATTGATGCTATGTATCAAATTAAACCACCATTTAATGTTAATACTGCTGCTCTTGCTGTAGGCTATGAAGCTATTAATGACAATGAATGGATAAAGAAGGCAATTGAGCATAATATCTTTTGGGCAAAAAAAATACATGATACTCTAGAAAAAAATAAAATTATAACAAATAAACCAAGTGCAAATTTTTTTTTAATGAATTTTGATAAAACAAAAATTAATTCTGATGAAGTTTTTGATAAATTAGCTAATGAAGGCTTAATTTTAAGAAAGATGTCTCAATACAAAATACCTAATTCTTTAAGACTTACTATTGGAAATAATAACGAGAATGAATATTTTATCAAAACTATTAATAATATTTTAAAATAATGTTTAATAAAGTGTGTATAATCGGATGTGGATTAATTGGATCTTCCTTAGCTAGGGCAATAAAAAAAAAAAATTTAGCTAAGCAAGTAGTTTCTTCCAACAGATCTGCAGAAGTAAATAAAAAGGTAATTGCATTAAAGATAGTAGACGACGCAAGTTCTGATACTAAAAAAATGGTAGAAAATTCAGACTTAATTATAATTGCTGCTCCCCTGAGTAGCTATGAAGAAATAATTTTAAAAATCAAAAATACTCTAAAGAACAATAATGCTATATTGACAGACGTAGGATCTGTTAAAGAAAATATACTTAGTTTAGTTGAAAAAAATATTCCTGAAAATGTTTCTTGGATTCCCTCCCATCCAATCGCTGGCACAGAAGAAAGTGGACCAGAGTCTGGATTTTCTGAACTTTTTAAAGATAGATGGTGTATTTTGACGCCAAGTAAAAAAGCAAACGAAAAAGATATTAATTTTCTTAAAACTTTTTGGGAAAAGATAGGTAGTAAAGTTGATATCATGGAAGCAAAACAACACGATTATATTTTATCTGTTACAAGTCATATTCCACATTTAATAGCTTATAATATTGTAAATACTTCTCTTAATATCCAAGAAGAAAAAAAATTTGATATAGTAAAATATAGTGCTGGAGGACTTAGAGACTTTACAAGAATAGCAGCTTCTAACCCTATAATGTGGAGAGATATTTTTATAGAAAATAAAGATAATACCTCTCAAATGATTGAAGAATTTATTAAAAATCTGAAAGATTTAAAAAAAGCTATCGAAAATAAAGATGGTAAAAAATTAGAAAAAATTTTTACAAAAACAAAAAAAATTAGAAAAGATATTATTGAAGCGGGCCAAGACGTGGAAAAACCTAACTTTGGAAGAAAATGATATTAAGAAATATTTTTTATTTCATTGTAGATATTTTTTTCTAAAACTTTAATAAATTCATCTCTTTTTAAACCTGGACTGATCGGCTTAAGTAAAGATATTGTTATTTTTCCAGGATATTTAAGTATTCCTTGTTTTGGCCAAACTGCTCCAGAATTTAGTGCAATTGGGACGCATGAAATATTCAATGCTTCGTATATTCGTCCAACTCCCTTTTTAAATGGAGCTATTTCATCTACTTTCACTCTTGTTCCCTGAGGAAATATTAGCAAAGGCCTTTTATAATCCTTAACAATTTTTGCTACTCTTTCAAAGAAACTTAGATTATCTTTTGTTGTTGTATTTCTGATTATCGCTATGGAATTTATTTTTTTAAGATAAAGACCAAATATTGGAATTTTCAAAAGTTCTTTTTTTAAAATAAAAACTGGATAGTTAATAATAGCTTGAAGAGCAAAAGTTTCAAACATAGATTGATGCGCTGACGCTATAAAGTATTTTTTATCTTTAGGAATATTATCTATTCCTTTAATTTCTATTTTTGTATTTAGGAAAAATTTAACCAAAAAAATAACATAATGTCCTAAAAATTTTCCAAACATCAGAGTTAATTTTACTGGAAGAAATAAAGTGGGCAGTGCAATCAAAAATACTAAAACTATTCCAAAGTATAAAAAGAAATTAAACAATAATGATTTTAAAAGCTGCATATTAATTAAGTTCTAAATTAACTATTAATTAAATTTATTAAATTTTGTCTTTTTTTGATTAATTTATGTTTAGAGTTGCTCACCATGACTTCAGCAATTATTGGTCTAGTGTTATAATTTGACGTCAAAGACATGCCGTATGCTCCTACATCGGTTATAGCGACAAATTCGCCTTCTTTAATCTGAGAAAATTTATTTTTATTTAAAAATTTATCTGAACTTTCGCAAATAGGACCAACAAATTCAATAGAACCTGAGATTTTTTTATTACTTTTTTTTAAAGGAATAATTTTATGACGCGCATCATATAAGGCAGGTCTCATAAAATCATTCATTCCAGCATCTAAGATTATAAATTTTTTATTATTACTTTTTTTAATATAAATAATTTTTGAAATTAAAATAGAAGTGTTGCCTGCAATAAATCTGCCAGGTTCAAAAATAATTTTAGAGCTTTTATTTTTTAAAAACTTCATAACTAGGTTAGAGTATTCATTTAAATTAAGTTTTTTATCTTTATCAGAGTAGGAAATGCCCATACCACCACCCAAATCAATAAACTTAAAATTAATTTTAGTTTCATTAATTATTTTATTTATTAAAGTAAGAACTTGACCAAACGGTTTAACGCTAGTTATTTGGCTTCCTATATGAACACTAAGACCATTAAGTTTTAAATTTTTAAATGTATTAAATTTTTTACAAAAATTTATACAATCATTATAATCTAAACCAAATTTATCTTGCTTCCCTCCGGTGGAAATTTTTTTATTAGTTTCCCCAACTATATTTGGATTTAGTCTCACTCCTACAGAAGTTATTATATTCATTTTTTTTGAAATTTTATTAATTAGTATAGCCTCACTTTCTGACTCCATATTAATTAAAAGTACTCGTTTTTTTATTGCTAGCTTAATTTCATCTTCTGTTTTTCCTACACCTGAAAAAACTATTTTATTAGATTTAATACCTGCTTTTGATGCTTTTAATAATTCTCCGGCAGAGACAACATCTGCCCCTGAGCCTAATTTTTTTAGTTCCTTAAGCAAAGTTATATTCGAATTAGATTTCACAGAAAAACATATTAAAGGTTTAATTTTTTTAAAAGCATTATTAAAAATAAAAAAATTACTTTTTAGTTGTGAAAGAGAATAACAGTAAAAAGGAGTTTTATATTTTTTTACAAGCAAAGTTGTTGAGATATTTTCAACATAAAGTTTATTTTTCCTTAGTCTTATGTAATTCATTTTTTAAATTAGACGTATATCTATATTATTATATTTCTGAGAATTATACTCAGGATCATTTTTTACCCCACAAGAAATACAAAATAAACATAAAGATAAAATTAAAAAAACTTTTTTCATTACTTAAATTCCCTTTTCAATTTAGATATCATCTTTTTAATATTTTTTGTAGAAGTTCCACCAAATGATGTTTTTGAATTTACTGAATTTTTAACATTAAATACATTAATTACATCTTTATTTAAATTATTTTTAAATTTTTCAACCTCTTTAAATTTAAGTTGGTTTAAAGTTTTTTTATTTTTTTCAGCATAGTCAACAAGTTTAGCTGAGACTTTGTATGCTTGTCTAAAAGATAAGTTTTGATTTTGCACTAGGTAGTCAGCAAAATCTGTAGCAGTGGTATATCCATGATTTGATAAATCAAGCATTCTATCTTTATTCGGTTTTATATTTTTAACTAATTCATTAGTTATAATAAGAGATTCTAAAAGCGTATCATAACTATCGAATACTAACGTTTTATCTTCTTGCATATCTTTATAGTATGATAAGGGTAAGCCCTTCATTGTAGTAAGCATTGCTTGTAAAGCTCCAAAATTTCTCCCAGCCCTACCTCTTATTAGTTCAGCAGGATCAGGGTTTTTTTTTTGTGGCATAATTGAAGATCCTGTTAACATTTTATCATTAATTTTAATTAGTTTAAATATGTCAGAATTCCAAATAATTATTTCTTCTGCAAATCTTGAAATATGCATTGCACATATAGAGGATGCAGACAAAAAATCTAAAGCAAAATCTCTGTCAGCAACAGTATCAATTGAATTGTTAGTAGGTTTTTTAAAACCTAATTTTTTAGATGTAAAATTTCTATCGATTTTATACGATGTTCCGGCCAAGGCGCTTACACCAAGTGGACATTCATCAATATAATTTAAATTTCCACTAAATCTATCAATATCTCTTTTAAACATTTCTACATATGCCAATAAATAATGTGCGAATGAAATTGCCTGGGCATTTTTTAAATGAGTGAAGCCCGGCATTATTGTTTGAATATTATCATTTGATTGCTTAATAAAACTTTTTATTAAATTTTTTAAGTTTTTAATTATTTCTTTAGAAGATTTTTTTAACCATAATTTAAAATCAGTAATTACTTGATCGTTTCTAGATCTTGCAATATGCAAGTAGCCAGCATCTTCCCCTATAAGAGAAAAAAGTCTTTTTTCAATATTTAGATGTATATCTTCATATTTTTTATTAAAATTAAATCTATTTTTTTGAATTTCTATTTTAATTTTTTTTAATCCATAAATTATTCTTTTTCCTTTTTTCCCACTGATTATTTTTTGTTTTACTAACATTTGGGTATGTACAATAGAGCCAAATATATCTTCTGCATACAATCTTTTATCTACATCAATTGATGCGCCAATTCTTTCAAAAATTTTAGATGTTGAGTTATTGAATCTTGTTCCCCAAACAGCTTTATTTTTTTTTTTCATGTGCTAAGTTCTTTTTTTTCATGTTTAAAAATAAAAAAATTATAAAATTTCTATTTTTTTTCATTTGTTTTAGTATTTTTCAATCAATATCACAAACAAATGAAGATGTTCCACTTAATAATATAGCAATTAATGAATTTCCAAAGCCAATTACAAGCTTAATATTTGAAGACTTTTCAGGCAATAAAATTAATTTGAAGGACTACAATGGAAAGTTAGTCATTATTAATTTTTGGGCAACGTGGTGTGCTCCTTGTAAGAAAGAAATGCCATCATTGGATAGCTTATCTGAAGATAGTAATTTTAAAAATTTAAAAATCTTAGCAATTAACATGGAACAACCAAATACAGAAAAAGTTAAAAATTTTTTTAATAAACTTAATATAAAAAATTTAGAGATATTTTTTGATAGAAACTTAAATTTTGTAAAGGAATTTAATTTAAGGGGCGTACCAACTACTATTTTAATAAATAAAAAAGGCGAAGAATTTGCCAGAATAATTGGTGAGGTCGATTTTAAAGATAAAGATTTCATAAAATGGTTATTAAAATATGACTGATTATATTTTTGATTTTACAAAAGTAGATGCCCTAACAAAGGAAAAACCTAAAAGTGCTATTATACTATGCCATGGGTACGGTGGTGATGGAAAAGATATTAGTTCATTGGCTATACACTGGCAAAGGTTTTTACCAGAAACAGTTTTTTTTTGCCCCAATGCTCCAGAGATTTGTGCCATTAATCCAAAAGGATTTCAATGGTTTGATTTAACAATAGAAAAAGAAGATGTAATTTTAGAAAAATCAATATTAGCTGAAAAAAAATTAATTTTGTTTTTAAATCAAATTACTAATCATTTAAAACTAGAGTCAGAAAATTTAGCATTAGTAGGTTTTAGTCAAGGATGCATGATAAGTTTGCAAGCAGGATTAAAATATAAAAAAAAAATAAGTTGTATTATTGGTTACTCAGGTAAAATTATTAATCAAAAGCATTTATCTGAAAATATAAATTCTAAGCCAAAAATATTTTTAATGCACGGAGAGAATGATGCAATTGTTTCCCCAACTCATTTATTAGAATCAAAAGAATATTTAGTAAAACATGAAATTAAAGTTAAAACTAAACTTTTTAAAGATTGTGAACATGGAATACCTGTAGAAGGAACGAGTCTTGGTTTAGATTTCTTGAAAAAAAATCTTTTATAAGTAAAACAAATTTCTAATAAACTATTTCTTGTAAATCTTATATTAATCCGTTAATTTATTTATATGATTATATCCTCTTCAGAAAGAGTCCCATTAGAGAAATGTCCAGCACTAGTTCTAAATGCTGACTTTAGACCTTTAAGCTATTATCCTCTCTCACTTTGGTGTTGGCAGGATGCGGTAAAATCTGTTTTTCTTGAAAGAGTTAGTATTGTTTCTAATTATAAAAGAAAAATTAGAAGCCCTTCGTACGAAATGAATTTACCAAGCGTTATAGCTTTAAAAAGTTTTATTAAACCTACGGACCATCCTAGCTTTACTAGATTTAATGTATTTTTAAGAGATAAGTTTACTTGTCAGTATTGTGGAGATAAAAAAGATTTAACCTTCGATCATTTGCTGCCAAAATCTAGAGGAGGTGTAACAGATTGGGAAAATGTTGTTACGGCATGCTCAACCTGCAATGTTAAAAAAGGAGGAAGATTATATTCTTTTTCTGGAATGCATTTGGATGCCAAACCTTTTAAGCCAACTGTTGACGATTTACATCAAAATGGAAGAAATTTCCCACCAAATTTTTTACATGAAAGTTGGATGGATTATTTATATTGGGATGTTGAGTTATTACCTTAACAAAACTAGATTTTTTCAGATATGGAGATTGCAATTTTTGAACTAGTTTTTATAACTTTGTTCATTATTGAATAAATACCATTATGAGTTGCTCCACTTTCATAGGCAATATTTTTATGATTAATTTCGTCAGTTTTAAATTTTTTTATCTTATTTTTTAGGTCCTTTTCATCGTTACCTAATTTTTCAATTTGGTTTTGATAGTGTTCTTCTATTACTTCTTCAACAGAAGAAGTGCATAACATAGCTGCTTTTTTCCCAAGCAAAACTGTACCAAAACCTAAAGCAACGCCCATTACATCCCATAATGGCAATAAGTATGTTGGTTTTATTTTTCTTTTTTGAATTTCTTTTTCAAAATATTCTAAATGTTCTTTTTCGTTTTCTTTCATTTCTTCAATAATATTTTCAAGCTCATAATCTTGCTTTATAGTCTTTAGCGCTAATAGTTGTCCTTCATAAATTTTAATAGCTCCACGTTCCCCCGCGTGATCAACTCTTATGATTTCTTCTAAAGTTTTTTTATCAGTTTTTTTCATATTTAATAAATAATCTTATAAATATAATGCTTAATAAGAAAGAAAAAATGCTATTAATTGTAGCAAGAGAAAGTCCAAAAATTTTAAAACTTACATCTTTACAACTGATAACCTTATTTTTTAATTGTTCTAAAATCTGCTCTTTTGACAAATCTCCTATTAAATTATCAGATTCACAGAGCGCTAATTCTTTAAAGAACCCCTGCTCTATTCCAAAGTGGTAAAAAGCTAAAGTAAAGCTAATAAAAAATATTACAGCTAATATAAATGTGGAAATTTTCTCATATTTTTTTATAAAAAGAATCGTAATAATTATTAAAATAGAAATTATATAAGGTATCCTTTGATAAATACAAAGTTTACAGGGTTGATGTCCTAAACCATACTGAATCACAAGAGCAAAAATAAAAGCTAATGAAATTATTATAAGAAGAAAAGTTAAATATATATTATTTTTTTGTTTGAACATTTTTTTACTTAAATATTAGATATATTCCAGCCGCCATTACAACAAATATTCCAGTTATTATTATCGTCCATTTCCCACCTTTTTTCTCAAGCAAAGGTCTTATTGATAGACCGTATTTGTAGGCTAAATAAGCGACTAAAAAAAATCTTAAACCTCTTGCTATAAAGCAAGTTAATATAAAAAGAAAAATATTAAAGTGCACAAAACCACTAGAAATAGTAATAATTTTAAATGGCAGAGGGGTGAAGCCAGCAATAAATAATATTATTGTACCTGATAAAAGTCCTTTTTCAGATTCTAGTTTTTCTATAAATAGATTTGAATTTTCAGTTCCAAAAATTTCAAAAATTTTAACTCCAATTTCATTAAAAAAAACATATCCAATTGCGTAACCAATTAAAGCACCCAAAACTGAAAATACTATTGCAATTAAAGAAATTTTGAAAAATTTATTCCTTTTTGCAATCACCATAGGAATGATCATCGCATCAGTAGGAATTGGAAAAATAAAGCTTTCCAAAAAAGAGACAAGAGCAAGTAATGGATTAGCTGATTTATGACCTGCCCATTCCACACATTTATCGTATATTCTTTTTAACATTGTAATTTCTGATCACTTATATACTAATATTGCAATATGGAAATAGTAACAAAAATTGCCCCAATTTGTTTAGCTCTTATTATGCTGGGCCTTGGACTTGGCTTAATACCACAGGATTTTCATAGAGTAATTAAACAACCTAAAGATTTTTTTGTTGGTTTTATTTGCCAATTAATTTTACTTCCAATTTTAGCATTTACACTAATTAAAATATTTAACACACCGATAGAGATAGCGCTTGGAGTTATGATTATTGCGTCAGCCCCAGGCGGAGTAACATCAAACGTACTTACTAAATTTGCAAAAGGCGATGTGGCTCTTTCACTATCGCTAACTGCAATTATAAGTTTAATTAGTATTATAACAGTACCTTTTATTGTTTTTAAATCTGCTGAAATACTTCAAATTACTTTCATTTCGTCAGATATTTCAATGATAGGCATTTCTTTAAAAATGGTTTTTGTTGTTACAATTCCAGTAATTTTGGGAATGGTGATTAGAAAATTTGCAGCAAATTTTATAATTTCTA
>Ga0114997_10002102_pt1 | contig 16239 bp, 9 predicted proteins | sample ArcticOcean_MG_C_2_FD_87045 | JGI IMG/M metagenome (GOLD analysis project Ga0114997, IMG submission 87045) | Marine microbial communities from western Arctic Ocean - ArcticOcean_MG_CB4_136 | ecosystem: Environmental > Aquatic > Marine > Oceanic | place: Arctic Ocean: Canada Basin | collected...
GACGACGACGACGACGACGCTATCGAGCGAACTAAAAATGCATCAGGGAAGAGGAGTTTGCGCAAAGTGGTCTTGGCCAGGAAAACTACTTTGGATGTTTCTGAGTTCGTATCTGAGTGCGAGTTGATTGAGTCGTTACAGAGGCGGGATCCAGACGCGTACCAATTCATTTTGACGCACCCGAGTGGGACTTCATTTATCGGATCTTCACCAGAGCGACTGTTCAAGTCAAATATTACGTCGCGATCGGTCGAATCTGAAGCCGTTGCTGGTACACGACCAAGAGGAAGTGATCCTGGTGAAGATGCTGCGTTAGCCTACGATATGCTTCTATCCGAGAAGGAGCACGAAGAGTTTGCCATCGTGAGAGAAGATGTTCGAAAATCGCTCGCAAAAATTGCGCGTGATGGCGATTCGGGAGTATTCAAAGAGCTAGAAAAAGGAATTTTGCGCCACGTATCTGTGCAGCATTTGTACGCACGCTTTCGTGCAAAGATTGACGAGCACGTTGACGAATCTGATGTCATCAGCGCGTTGCATCCTACTCCTGCCGTGTGCGGATATCCGCGAGATCTTGCTATGCAAACTGTCCGAAAGTCGGAGACGTTTGACCGAGGTTTATATGCTGGACCACTCGGTTGGATTGATTCTGAAGGCGCCGAATTCTGTGTCGCCATCAGGTCAGCTTTACTTTCTAACGGTGATAATGGTGATAATAAGGTTGCAGATCTCTTTGCCGGAGTGGGCGTGGTGAAGGCGGCAAACGCAAAATCAGAGTGGCAAGAATTGAATTTGAAAACCAAACCGATGGAAGCGCTGTTACTGCAGAACAATATCAGCAGCAATGACAACGTCAACGCTTTAGCGTACTTTCCGAATAATCCAAACGCTCGCGCGGCGTACGCGCTCGTGGATGAGCTCGTATTGAATGGTGTTCAGCTATTTTGTATCGCTCCTGGTTCTCGCTCCACGCCTCTCGCTCTCGCAGCAGAAAATCACCCATCGGCGAAAGTGGTCGTGTGCATCGACGAGCGTTCCCTTGGGTTTTACGCTTTAGGTTTTGGTAAAGGAGCCGGTAAGCCGTGCGCGATTATCGTTAGTTCTGGTACGGCAGTAGCGAATTTACTACCTAGCTTTGTCGAAGCGCACGAATCGCAAACTCCTTCAATTTATCTCACAGCGGATCGTCCGCAAGAGCTGAGAGATACTGGGGCGAACCAAACAATCGATCAAATAGACATATTTCAGAACTTTCGACGTTACTTTGTCGATGCCCCTGTTCCTGGAGACTTGCAGACGAATGATGAACAAGTTCAAACGTTTCGAAATATCGCTCGGGTTGCGTACGGTAAATCCACTGACGTCGCTCACCCTGGACCGGTGCACGTGAACTTACCTTTTCGCGAACCTCTCGGACCGAGGCAAAAGATTGAAAACAATGTCAACAGTAGTGATAGCGCGTGTGAAAAAATGTCGTTAACGACGATGGAAAGTATCAAAGAAGAGGTAAAGAAAGTGCGCGGGGATACTATTTCGGACGATTCTCTGGAGATTCAAGATTTCTCCGTTTTTGAAAGTGCCGCGAACCAAATGAAAGAATCCAAGCGCGGCGTTTTGATTATCGGTGGTTCTGCAAACCCAAAAGACGCTTTAATGTCAGCCAGGGCTGCTAAAGTGCTCGGGTGGGCCGTTCTGGCTGATGTAACTTCTGGCTTGCGCGTTGGCGTCAACGGTAGTCCCACTGACTTGAATGTCGTCAAATGTTGCGATTACCTCTTGTGTTCCACAGAAGCTGTCGAACGATTTTTACCCGACTGCATTGTTCAGCTTGGGTCCCGTATCGTGAGTAAGCGATTATGTAAATTTGTCGACGACGCAGCTGCTGCTGATAACGTCTCCTACATAGTCGTAGATCCTTCTCCTCGGAATTTTGATCCCAGTCACGTTGTGTCACATCGCATCCAGTGTTCTAGGGACGTGTTTGCGAGCGCAATACTTAAAGCGGAACTATCGTCGCCCTCAGACGAGCAAAAGTACTATGCAAAGACATTCGTTGCGTGTGGCGAAATCGTGTCAGATGTACTCTCGCGACGCATTTTGAAGATGGATGAACAAAATGGGATTACAGAAATGTCCGTGGCGGCTGAAATTTGCAATGCGTTGCCAAAATCTTCCGCATTGTTTCTCGGTAACTCCATGCCGATTCGCGATGCTGACGCTTTGACTGGAATCAAAATGTATTCCCACTTCGATGAAGATATTATGGATGAGAGTAGTTCGATACTTGGTAATCCGGTCGTTGCGAATCGTGGCGCTTCTGGAATCGACGGTATCATATCAACTGCTGCCGGTTACGCTTGTGGTTTGAACCGGCCCGTTACACTATTCATAGGTGACGTATCTTTCCAGCACGATTCAAACGGCTTACTCTTCTTGCGCGAGCGTCCCGGTCAGCCTCCGGTAACTGTTGTTGTTGTGAACAACGGTGGTGGAGGGATTTTCGGCTTTCTCCCAGTATCCGATGAAGTAGAACGCGAAACTTTCGAGAAACTGTTCGCCACACCCCCTGATACCAGTCCACGTTTGCTATGCGAAGCTAACAGAGTAGCATTTGCTCATCCTAGATCGATGCACTCGTTTTCGAATGAACTTGCAACGAGCTACGGCGAAGGACGCCATCGCGTGATTGAAGTGACGACGTCCAGACCGCAGAACTTAGAAGAGCACAGATCAGCGCAACGCCAAGCGGTACTTGCGGTCGAGCACTTTCTGAAAGTGGAAAATGATATCAATAATGACTCTTCAATATTTGTTGAAAGCGTCTCGGTGAGCACTTTCGATGAACCTCTTCGAGCAAAGGACACAACCAAAGCTGAGCAAAAATCTCGCCATGGCTTTTTACTTGAGGTGAAACTTGGGGATGGGACTGTAGGGTACGGCGAGTGTTCTCCACTTCCTGGTTTACACGACGAGGCGGAGTGTGCGTTAGCCGGTGCACAACTGCAAGTGTTTTGTGAGTCAAAACTTCTCGGCAAAAACGTCCCGGCTTCCGTAACTTCACTGAGAGGCCAGTTTGCAAAGTGGTTCGCTGAAAGCAGTATCTCTGAGAATACGTTTGCATCCTTATTTCCGAGCGTACGCTTCTGCATAGAGACAGCAGTATTAAACGCACTAGCAAAGGCGACGTCTGCACAAAATCCACTGCAAAGTGTTCACGAAACTTCCAACAGTTACGTCTCCGTAAACTGTTTGTTCGACCCCGATATAGGAAAATCTGACGAGGAAAACGCGAAAGATTTGAAAAGGCTGTTTGAAGAAAGTCCATACAAATGCGTGAAAGTAAAGGTTGGTCGGGATGAGAACGTGCTGCGCGACGCGTCGAGATTGAAAGCCTTCCGGGACATTCTTGGTGCTGATGTTGAAATACGAGCGGATGCAAACAGAGCGTGGTCTTTGGAAGACGCAATTTTGTTTGGAAAAGAGCTCGAGCGCTTACGCGACGTCAACTTGCAATTTATTGAAGAGCCTACAAAATCAGAAAAAGATCTGGAAGAGTTCTTCTTTAATACAAATGTCTTTTATGCCTTGGATGAAACCGTTGATGCGTTCATCAAGACTCGCAATAAAGCTTCTTTTTCAGGGGATATCGCGAGTAGTTTTTACAAACGCATCCTCCGAAATCGGTTGGGATGTGCTGCGATTGTTTTGAAACCATCCATAATTGGTGGTGTTGAGATTACGAAGGACATATGCAACATCGTCTTAGAGCTTACGAGCGCAATCCCGGTGATATCATCGGCTTTTGAATCTCCCGTTGCGATGACGATGAATGCAAAAATCGCAGAAACACTGGGGGAATCTTCTACCGGTGGCGTAATTTCTCACGGCTTGGACACGGGACGATGGTTCGTCGACGAGACCTTGAATCCATCAAAATCGATCAATGAAACATTGTCTGTATGTATCGAACCCAATTCCTTCGAGAAGGAAGTTGCAACGAAATGGGCGCAATCTCATTTTTCACCTTCTACTACTGCTACTGCTGCTGTGGAAGTAAAGCAATACAACGTGATGGTTGAAAAAGAAGGAGTTACACACGACATTAGCTTGGAGGGCTACTTTCCTTCCGATAACACATCATCCTCGAAAACTGTCCTTTTTCTTCACGGGTTTATGGGCGATAAGAGTGACTGGTCGCCAATTGCAAAGTCTTTGGCGACGCTCGGACACAGATGCGTTGCTATCGACCTTCCCGGACACGGTGAAACGAAAACCGAGATTATGAATTCCGACGCTACAAGTTCCACGTATTCCATCGAAGGGATATCGGATACGTTACGCTCATTGCTTGAAAAGATGGAGATTGAAGATGTTACACTGGTTGGCTACAGTCTAGGCGCTCGCGTTGCGCTTTCGCTTTCTCTCTCGTCATCGAAAGAATGGAAGAGCAGCATTTCTTCCGTTATTTCGCTCAGCGGCACGTGCGGAATGCTTGGAGACGACGTGAGTAAAGAGACTAGATGCGAGCGCGACGCCGCGCTCGCTAAAAATCTGAGAACCTCTCCGTCAATGCTTTCATTTTGTACGACATGGTACGAGCAGCCGATGTGGAAACCTCTCGTCTCGAGGGATGGAATGTCGATTGAAGAAGTTGCATGGAAACGCGCGACGTCTGTTGGAGAAGACAGAAAGGATGAAATCGCAAACGTTCTGGAACATGCGAGCGTTGGAAAACAAAAGCAAGTGTGGGATGAACTGGAAACGAATGAGAGGAATGTTCGAGTGACTTTTATATACGGCGAATTGGACGAAAAGTTTGCGTCTATAGCTGAAAAAGCCGTGCAATTAAGTGGCAACGACATCGAGGCGATTGAAATCGAAAACGCCGGTCACGCCGTGCACCTCGAACAAGGCTGTTCTGTCGCGTTAGAACTCGCAAAGGTGTTAAGTCGATAATATATAGATAGATGTAATAGAAAAATGTATAAGATGATGATGGTAATCAAAAAAATCTCGAGGTGCGAGCGCGTTATATCACACACAAAAATACGTCTTAGTCCTTCTTGCCGAACGGGTTGAAGGAGAAGCCGCCCCACTTCTTTTCGGCGAACGGGTCATTGACGGACGGCGCCGGGGTGAAGGAGTTCTTGAACTTGGAGGAACCGCCGACGGTTTTGTTCAACTTCATGGAGGCTTGCTTGGCCGCCGCCGCTTTTGCCTTGGCTTGTTCCGCGAGCATCTTCTTTTGGGCCAAAGCCTTGGCTTGGGCCGCTTTGTTCTTTTCCGCCAACGCCTTCGCCTTGGCTTTCGCCGCTTCGCCCGCCGCCGCGTTCGCCTTCTTCTTCGCTTCTAACGCTTGTCTGCGCTTGTCGGTGTCAATCGTGTAGCCGTTCTGTGTGATTTTGAGTGGTTCATATGAGTAAAGGAGATGATGGTCAGTACGTCATCGAGAAATCATCTCATCGCGCACATTCATATCGGAGAGAGATGATCCATCGGGAGAATGGAAGAAAAAAAGAAAATTCATCAGAGCGTCGTCATCCTTCTCTCTCGTTCTCGCGAGGAGGATAAAATACACGCGAGAAAACCTTACGACTCACCGAAACAACTTTGTTGACCGATTTCTTCGGCGCGGCAGTCTTGGAGACGACTTGGACGCCAGCAAATTGGGTAGTGAGTGCAAACATGATGTTCGTGAGAGATAATATCTAATTTGTAAGGGGTGGAGACACGTTGTTGCCCCACAAAACAACAAAAAGAGACGAGATCTCTTTTTAAAGGGGACGAGGAGATCTCTTTTTCATTCAACACAGGAATTTTTGGCGACAGAAGAAGAAGAAGGAAGAGAAAAAGGAGACACAAAAAAACAAAAAAAACAAAACACATCATCATCCATACTGTTATAAATACATACAAGACACACAACAACACGGAAATACAAACTATAATACTTTAATACTGGTATTATAAGTTCTCTATTATTATTAAATCATCGCGTAGCACGACCACCCCGACGACCTCCTTCTTTGTAGACGTCGTCGTCGTTCTCTTCTGGTGGTTCAACAAACTCGCCACCCTTTTCATCCTTTTCTTCTTCGAGAGGCGGCAAAAACGCCTCCACGCGGTCTTCCTGAAACGCTCCGTAAAATCGACCGGTGAGAAACTCGTTGAACCAATTGAACGATTGACCGGCACTTTGACGAAGACGCCGGACGACGGGCTCGATGAAATCGTCTTCTTCTATGAACGCATCATCGTTAATCTCTCGATTATTGAATCTACTGTTCTCGTCGTAATTTCTTTCTTCCTCGTCGTACTCGGCGTAGTCGAAGAATATTTCGTCGTCGTCGTAGTCTTCCTCCTCGTCGTAACTTATAGTGTCGGCTTCGTAGGCCGCACTTGTCGCCGTCGTTTCGTCCTTCTTTTCTTCCTCTTTTTCTTCTTCGCGTTTGAATACAAACTCGTCGTTTTTGATGCCATCACCAGATAGAGTTTCATCATCTTTTTCGGTGTTACTTATTATTGGAGTAGAAGAAGCGCGGATATCTTTGGTACTACTGCTCACGTTCTTCGTACCGCTTTCCTCGAGCCATTCCCGGTATCCGACGGTAAAACTCGACGAATCTTGCGTCTGTTTCTCGAGCGTCACGTCGATGAACCCTTCGTCACCATCGTTATCGTTCTCTATTTTGAGACTACTGTTTGTTTTTATTGTTGCTTTTCTCGTCGGCTTTCGCGCTCGAGAATAATTTTCTTCGTCTTCATCAAACGACAATCCCAAATCTCGCAAAGCGTCGCCACCAAACTGCGCCGCTCGATTCAAGTTTTCGCTCACGAAATCTGTGAAAGGAATTTCTAAATCCATCAACTCGTCGTTCATACTGGACGGCGCTTTTCTGTTATCTCCTTTTCCCCATCTCGGGTTGGATCGCGTGCGATATTGCGAGCCTCTCGTGTACGCTTTTCTATTCGCGTCAAAGTCTCTTCCTTTCGTGTTTGCCAACGACGATTTTCTTCTTCTTCTTCTTCTAGAGCTTCTATCGCTACTTCCATATCTGTCTTCATTGAAATCATCTCCTACAACACCATTCAGACCTGCATTCAAGGCACCGAAAATTAAAAGCATTCCTCCAGTACACGCTAACAAAACTAAAAATCTTTGCGCCGAGGACACCGCCAACAGCGCCCACACGCCGTAAACGCTCCATCGAATTGCCGTCAAAGGTACTTGATGCGGTACCACGGACTCTAACACGTTCACTATCGCATTCGTAACGTACGAAAAGGCTCTCACGACTTGCTTTAACACGAACGGAATGCTCTTACTCGATGATGAGAGTTTCTCTTCTTCCTCTCGTCTTCTTCGTCTTCTCCTTTGTTCGTCGTCCTCGTTCGCGGCTCTGACGTTTCGCGCTTCTTCTTCGTCTTCTCCATCATCCTCTTCCATCATCTCTTTCATCTCCGTCGCGCTTTCAAAGATATTCTTCGCGAACCCTCTCTTCACTTCTGGTTCCACGAACGCTCTCGCCTTTCTGAATTCCTCCGACGTGATGGATAAAAAATCAACCCGTTCTTGTTCCTCCGCGGTGGTGAAGAAGGACGAATTTATTTTCATTTTTGCTTCTCTTTTCTTCGATGATTTTTTGCCTTCCCTTCTTCTTTGTCTTCTTCTTCGTTCCTCATCCGAAATGTCGTCGTTCGTCATCGTCGAAATATTGAAGAGGTTGAGTTCTTGCGAAGAGTCCAGCCAGTCCGATTGTATTCTGTTTCCTTTTTTTCCATCTCTTTTGACTTCTTCTTCTTCGAAATCTTCTAACGGCAACTCAGAAGAAGAAAAAGCCGTCGTTCTTTTCGGTTTCAAATTCAGAAATGTATTCTTTTTGCGAAGAGCACGACGACTGCTACTCATAAAAGAGGAGGAGGAAGAAGAAGAAGACGACGATGTCGTCGCGACACCACCACCGTTTTTCTTGCGATTCGGAGAATTCGTCGTCGGGTTAATTCTCGTCGCACATATCATCGTCGTCGTCTTCTTCTTCTTCTTTCCTTCTTAGTCTTCTAATTTTTCCTTTTGTTTTTTTTTGTTTTTTGTCTTGTGAAGAAGAGATTGAGAAGAAGTTTTTGAAGAAAAAAGTTTTCAAAAAGAAAAACAAAAAAGTTTTCAAAAAGAAAAACAAAAAAGTCTCCCACGACCCGAACAAATTATATATCTGAAACACATTTACCTACCTCAGAAGGAGTGCGTGCGCTTTTCGCGCGCGTGTGTAATACATACAGCTTTTTAACCACGAAGATCGATTTTGCAGTTCAGAGAGAGAGAGAAGGTTTTTCTTTATTCTTTCTTTAATAAAAGCAAATGTCGTTAAAGTCGAGAGAAGAAGAGGAAGATGTTGCCCACGACCGGGAAAGACAACAGGAACAGGAACAACAACAAGAACAAGAACAACAACCGAACGCAGGTTTAATGAACACCGCCGCGTTCTTTTCCAACTTTGGAGAGACGTTCTCTCAAGTATCGAACATCGCCAAAGAAAATGCGGAGAAGTTTAAGGAGCAAATGCGCCTGGCGCAAACAACGACTTCTTCGAATCGAGGAGAACAAGAACAAGAACAAGAACGAGAGGAACAGAAGAATCAACAAGCGGCAGAAAAAAAGAAAAACAAAGGCGATTACGTTCGATTACCGATCGAGAGCGCGAAACGGCTGAGAGCGCTCGATACCCGAGATGTGAACGAACTGGAAATGTTGCACAAAGCGCAAATCGCGAAGGTTTTAGCGGAGAATGAACTTCTGAGAGAAAAATTGAAACAGTTAACGACGAGCGAAATCGGAGAGGAGGAAGGAGGGAAGGAAAACTTTGACGCGGTGAGCAAGAAATGCGCGGAAATCGAGACGGCGACGAACAGAGTTCTCGTCGTTGGACTCAAAGAGCAAGTTAATGAGTTGGAAACAGAGATGAAGGAAATCGAGGAAGATTTAGAAGTTTCTCGAGAAAATACAAAGAAATGTAAACGCGTGTTGGAAGACGTGGAAGCGAATTACCAGACGTGTCAAACGCAAAGAGACGTGTTGAAACAAGAAGTGGAGGATTTGAGGAAAGAGTTGGTCAAAGCCTCTTCGCTCAGTGCGAAGCTGGAAGAAGAAAAACTTGAAATGCAAAAGGAAATGAAAGTGAAGACGGTCGCACCATCCCCACCACCCCCACCACCAAGAGAAGAGGAAAAAGATGCCACATCTGATGTCGCCGTGAAGAAATTACAAGATCAGTTGAAATCGAAGGAGGACGCCATCGCGTCGCTGAAAGACCAACTGGCAAAAATGACTGAAAACGCTAAAGTGTCCGCGTCGAAAAAGAACGAAGAAGACTCGAAAAAAGACCAAACGCTTCAATCAAAACACGAGAAGAAACTAAAAGTTATGGAAGATACGGTGTCGCAGTGGAAAAAAGCAGCCTCGGAAAATCTCTCTCAAGGGGAGACGAAACTCGAAAAAGCGCTCGAAGAAGCGCGAGAGGAGAAGAAACAGTTTCAATCGGAAATCAAAACGCTCGAGTCGAGAGTGAAAGAGGCGGACGAAACGGCGAAAAAGTTTGGGACTTTAGCAAACGATGCCATGGATTGGGGGAGACAACTCGAAAGCGAAGCGAACGAAACGGGCACGAAACAACTCGAGGAGATGAAGGAAAAATTAAAGGAATCAAAAGAAACTTCGCGAGAATATTCTCGTCGAGTTCGCGAACTCGAACAGGAGTTAGTAACGACTAGAGATGATTTACATGACGCTAAAACAGTCGCGAACGAATCGAAAACGAAAAGCGAAACGAAACTCGCGGCGATTGAGCAACAGCTAAAAAGCATGAAGGAGCAAAAAGACGATTTTGAAATGCAAAAGAACGAGGCGGTATCGGAGATGGAAGCGATGCGTTTGGACATGGAGTTGGAGTTCGAACAGAGATTGGAACAAAGATCGGACAAGACGAAAGAGAACGCGCGATTAGAAATTGAACGAAAGGATCTGCTGAATAGCTTAGAATTGAAAGAGAAGGAGTTAAAGAGGTGCTTGCAATCGTTTGAAGGGAAAGCGAACGAGTTGGACGAGGCGAAGAAAGAATTGAGCGAGTTTAAGAGAGAATATTCAGCGCTCGAGAATCAAATGAAAACGATAGTTTCGGAACAAAAGCACAACAACGCCGCAGCTTCTTCTCTTTCAGTGTCTTCCTCGCGAGAAGAGGAGGACGAAATATCGTTAGTATCGTCGTTGGAAACCGCGTTGAAACGAGCGAAAGAATCGAAAGCGACCGCAATGGATACGATTAAGGAGTTGAAGAAAGAACTGGAAACGTTGAAACTTGAGTTTGACGCGTGGCGAAAGAAAGCGAGAAAAATTATGACAGAAAAAGACGCCGAGTGCGACGAGTTACGAAAGTTAAGTGGTACTGGTGCTGGTGCTGGTGGCGTCATCGGTTCGCGAAATTCGAGTTTCAGCTCGCTTAAAGCCGGAGACGACAATAACGTTACCAGTAGCAATAGAGGATTAGACAAGCAAGAGTTTGGGTACATCAAAGCTGTAGTTTTGAAATTCTTGATGTGCGACGAATGGACGCAACAAGAGGCGGTGTTGAAAATTATCATATCGCTGTTTAACATTGAGGAAGATCCCTCACAGTTGAAGAAAGTCCGCGACGCGAGGCGGTTCTTGGAACCTACGCCGATATCGACCGCGGAGGTGTCTTTGGCGAAATACAGCGAAGAGAGTGTGAATTATTTCACGAACGACATTCTTGGCTACGGCGACATTATTTAACTAATTTAAAACAGGTACTAGTACTAGATACGCGCTAAACTAACTCTATATAACTAATTTGCAGCGGCCTTCTTGAGCTCGATGTCGCAATAAATCGGTAAATGATCGCTCGGTTCACCTTCGCAAGGACATCCGTCGAACAACAAATCTCTGTTCTTGACTTTTCCTCTATGTGTGACTTTTTCAATCCAATTTTTTGAAGAGAAGATGTAGTCTATCGTTTCCGTAAACGATGGCGTCACGTTCGTATATTCCGGTTCTCGACCAGTCTCATTATCTCGCATTAAGCTCACGTAATCGTTCTCAATCATACTCTTATACACGTCCGAAGTCGCGAGACTGTTAAAATCGCCGCCGATTAAAATATTACCTTTCGTTTGCGACCATCGTTCGATTTCTTCACGCAGATATTCCGCCTGTTTTAATTTTACGAACGCCTTCGCTGGATCCCAATACAAATGCGTCGAAACGCACGTGATGGGTACGTTAGATGCTTTGTGCAGCAACATCACGCACGCTGCGACGCAATCCCGTTCGTACTCTCTCTTTTCCTCTTCTTCAAATCCTTCAACTTCATCTAAATATGGTATTGTTTTTGTCACCTCGTTAAATTCCACACCTAATGTATCTAGCAACTCAAACTTCTCCTTGTTCCAACACACCAAACTCCCATCTTTCTTGTTGTTCGATTTGTGCGTTCTTTGTTTGTAAAACACGCCCATGTTCAACTCGTTCTCGATGAACTCTTTCCACTCGTTCTCAAACTCATCCACCTCTTGCAAGCAGAACACATCGACTTCGCCCAGTTCGTCTCTCAATTTCCTCCGCAGGTGTTCACGTCTTTGTTTCCATTTGAGTAACGACTTTGGTTTCGTACATGAAAACCACTCGGATTTCACGTAACACTGCGCCAGGACGTTGTACGAGCAAATCCGGAACGAAAACAACGACGACATGTTGGAGGAACTCTTTTTTTGCGTTTGTGTGTTGTCGTTCGTTTTTTTTCTTTCTCTTTTCTTCTCATGCGTGAGGATTCTGACGAAGACTTTCTCCACAATTCGGCGTAATAGAAATAATACTACTATAATGTCGAGAGTTTGTTTAGCGTCGCAAAAAACGACTCTACCGCAGAGGACGAGCAATTCTTTTTCCTCCTCCTCTTCGTCTTCGTCTTCGTCGTCGAGGAGGAAACCGAAAGAACGCTTCTTCGCAGAAAGTAGAAATACAAACACAAAGAACAAACAGAATCCCCACAAGCAGAAGAGAAGAGGAAGAGGAGGATGTGTCTTCTCGGCATCATCATCATCATCGAACAACACTAACGAGGAGGGCGAGGCCACTTCCTCATCATCATCCTCCACGAGTTTCGACGAAACTATACTCGTGGTGGCTAGAAAAGCCGCGTCGGAGATCTCAACCGGGATGACCATCGCCGTCGGCACCGGAAGCATATGTTCGAAGTTGCTTGATGTCTTGGAGACAGAGAAAGTGTTTGACGTGAAATACGTGCCGGTGTCGACGTTAGCGGCGAAAGAGTTGGCGTTGAGAGGGTTGGCACCCGTGGTGGATTGCGAAGAGGCGCTGGCGATTGATCTAGTGTTCTTGCAACCGAACGAAACGGCTATTTACGACGGGAACATCGTTTCAATCTTAGATAGAACGCAAACGCCGATACAACCGTCCATCGCGACGACGAGAAACGTGCTGAAGAAATCGTTGAAAACGATCTTGTTGACCGAACAGTTTCGAGAGTACGTCGGTGGTTCCGTTCCAGTCGAGATTGAAATGGAGAATTGGGAAGAAACCGCGGAGGATTTGGACGATTTGTTTTTAGGCGACGCGGAATTGTGGAGACGAGGTCAGTCGGGAGACGAACAGTCGCACCCGATGGGCGGGAAAAACCCGTTCGTTTCCCCAGATGGGACGACGACCATAATAGACATAAAGTTTGAAGACGCGATAAAAGGTGGACGATACACCAAGGGATTCGTTTTAGCTGGAGAAGACTGTACTCCATTTCAAATCCAAGCGGAAATTGAAAGCGTGGACGGCGTCGTAGCGCACGGCTTGTTTACGACCGCGGACGCCGTGTTAGCCCCGTGGGGAGACGGCGGGTTAACCCCGTTGTTCTTACACAAAGACGAAGAGTTACCCATCGATTGATTGATTGATTGATTGATTGATTATTAAAATTGTTATTTATTGAGCGGCTTTTTAAAACTACTCGTACGCACTACTACAGCACGTATTTTTTCAACTTGATTACGTGGAGAAAAATTTTCGCATCATCATCTCCACTCTTCTTTTACGCGCAGAACGCACTTTTGTTGTTGTTTGTTTGCCCACCTCCTCATAACTGCAAAAGGTTGAGACGAGATTATAACAAACGAATAATACGAGTTTCTTTCTCGATCGTAGTAAAAGAGGAAAAATGCGACACACGACATTCTCGAGGACGCCCCCGGATTCTCCAACCTCTTCCTCTCCGCTCTCTCCGAATAACCCGGCGTTATCCACGCCTTCCGGAGAGGCGATATTCAACGGGAACGGCAGTCCTTCGAAGCACATCTCGCAGCTGATGGAGTTGAACTGTTCGGTCGGGAAAGGGAGAAGGAAAATCAATAACAACATCAATAACAATACCAATACGAATAATTTATTAGAGTCGAGCGCGTCCATGCCTTCGTTGTCCCAAAACCACCACCAGGGAGACCAACACATGTTCCGCTCGAAAGTGGACGAACGCGTCTCCGCGAACGGAGGGAATCGGGAACCATTTTTGATCGGCGTCGCCGGAGGCACGGCGTCTGGGAAGTCCACCGTGTGTAATCTCATCATGAACTCGTTGCAAGAGAAACGAGTGGTTCTGTTAGCGCAGGACTCGTTTTATCGACCTTTAACCGAGGAGGAGAGGAAAAACGTGAAACAGTACAATTTTGATCACCCGGACGCGATTGAATGGCCTTTGATCGTGAAGACGCTGAAAGATTTGCTCTTACGGAGGAATGTGAAAGTGCCGGTGTATGATTTCGTGACGCACTCGAGGAAAGAAGGGGTGGATATTAACGTCGAACCCGGGGACGTGATTATCATCGAAGGTATTTTGGTGTTAGCGATGGAAGCGGTGAGAGACTTGTGCCACATGAAGATTTTCGTAGACACCGACGATGATTTACGTTTGGCGAGAAGAATGAAAAGGGACACGTTGGAGCGCGGGAGGCAGGTGGACGGGGTGATTTTACAATACACGACGTTCGTGAAACCAATGTTTGAGGCGTACGTGTCGCCGTCGAAGAGAAACGCCGATATCATCATCCCTTGGGCGGGTGGTCAAAACTCCGTCGCGATTGATTTAATCGCGAAGCACATTCGCACAAAGCTCGGCCAAACAGATTTGAGGAGAATTTACCCCAACTTGGTCGTGTTACCGCCGCACTTCCAGATTCGAGGGATGCATACGATTATTCGCGACCGAACGGTGTCCAGGTCGGATTTCGTCTTTTATTCCGACCGCATCATTCGTTTAGTCGTTGAACACGCGTTGGGGTATTTGCCGTTTAAAGAGCACCAGATTGAAACACCGACTGGAGAGACGTACCGCGGCGTTTCCTTTTATTCAAAAATATGCGGCGTGTCGATGATTCGAAGCGGCGAGGCGATGGAAAACGCGTTGAGAGCGTGTTGCAAAGGCATCAAGATTGGTAAAATTTTAGTGAAAAGAAGAGATAAAGATGGGTTAGGAAGTGATTTATTGCGACGCGAATCGCCACCGGTTGAAGAGGAGGAAAATATCGACAACCTAGATTCCGACGAGGACGAGTTAGACGTGAGTAAATTACCGGACGTCTTGTACCAGAAATTGCCGTTTGACATTTCCGAACGGTACGTCTTACTCTTGGACCCGTTGTTAGCGACTGGATATTCCGCCATGGCGGCGATAAATATGTTAAAGGCCGAGGGTGTTTTGGAGGAGCGCATTTTGTTCGTCTCCGTGATTGCGTCCACGCAAGGCGTGCACCAACTGTGCACTAAATTCCCAAGGATGAAAATCATCACGTCCGAAGTCGACGCGGGATTGTCGGATGATAATCGCGTGTTGCCCGGAGTCGGGGAGTTTGGCGATCGGTATTTTGGCACCGAGAAAGAAGACAACGAGTTCATGGTCGGTTCTCCGGGTAAATTTTGATTGATGTAATAATAAAATACTGTTTCTACTCTATACTTCAACATTATCACCTAATAAGAGCTTCTTCACTTGCGCTTCCAACTCGTATAAATGTTCGTCTTCGATGTTGAACGATCGCATCGCGTCCGCTAAATTGAACAAATACTCGTAATTCGGACCGGAAGGTCCTCTCGCGTTAGCTATGACCGTTGCTATTTCATCTACCGTTTGTTCGCCTACCCAGTTCACGTTCTTCTCGTCCTCTGTCGCTATCCAACACACCGCCTTCGAGCTAATCAGTTTCTTCGTCTTCTTCGCGTCGCCGTCGTCGTCTTCATAAATTTCTAACTGCACGCGTAAATCGTACTGCTTTTCCCTAAACTCTAAATTCTCCATGCACTTCTCCACATCTTCTCTTTTAATCCTGTACGCGACGCCAGACACGGGCGAGTTCTTCGAGCATTTCGTCATGGTCACAGTTCTTCCCGGAAATTCTAACGTGCCACGATGATCAGTCGAGCCTTGATAAAACCTTCTCTGCCACCCGAAGGCTTTACACCGAACGGTTTCAATCGGTTCAATCCCTTCAATCTCAAACTTCCACACGATACTACCGTATCCAAAAACGTACAAATCTCCGTTCTCTTCCAATATTACGTCTTCGTGCGCTTCTCTCTCCATGGGACGGAAGCCGTCGTTTTCATCATTAGTATTAGGGGTTCCTCTCATTCTTTTTACAGTTTGACTTCTTAAATGCGGATGATGTTTTTGATGATGATGTTTTTGATGATGATTACGACGATGGGAATAAAAAAGGCTTTCTTGTTGAGAAGAAAATGCAGAGCAGATTGAGTGCGTGCCGCGCATTTGCTTCGTTCTGCTTTCCTTGCGGAGTCCGCGGGAGAGAGGCGTTGAAGAAGAAATGGAAGAAGTTTTTGTGTCTCTTTTATTGTGTGGATACATTTAGGTGATTTCTCAAAATCTTCCTAAACTCTTTTCTCTTCATTCGTACAAGTTCATTTCTAACTCTCTCTCTCTAAAAAATCTAAAAAATCTAACGCTCTCATTCATCACCAGGCCGAACCTCATCTGGCATGTATAGCGAATACACCAGCGTTAAAAGTTGATCAACTTTGTCCTTTTGCATCTGCTCGCCACCACCATCGCCGATGTTTTTCGCTCGGTCTCTCAAAACATCTCTGGCGTGTGAGACGTCGATTTCGTTGTTTTCTAAATCGACGAAAATCCGCTTTTGAATCGCATCGTCTAA
>Ga0114997_10002103_pt1 | contig 16235 bp, 13 predicted proteins | sample ArcticOcean_MG_C_2_FD_87045 | JGI IMG/M metagenome (GOLD analysis project Ga0114997, IMG submission 87045) | Marine microbial communities from western Arctic Ocean - ArcticOcean_MG_CB4_136 | ecosystem: Environmental > Aquatic > Marine > Oceanic | place: Arctic Ocean: Canada Basin | collected...
TACTGGTAAAGAAAGTACCTTGCCAAATAGATCATCATTTATAAATTTGACTTTAGAATCTTCAATTTTAGCGTGTAGATTATTTCTCGACCAATCCTTTACATCACCATCAAACAAATATCTAGCAATCAATCCTGTTTCACCAATTCCGTCTAAAATCTGATCACCACTTTGTGCCAGTACGGTCATTGTGCTTCCGACCCAAAAACTTAGTATTACACAAATAAATAACTTACAAATTTTCATAATTAATCCTTTCTTTTAATATTTATAAATCTTCTAGTTCTTTGTTTTTATTCTTTTTAAGCGTTTTCAAATTGTAAATTTTGTCCCAAGAAGGCGGAAAACATTTAGTAAATGCTTTACAAAAAAATCTTTGCGTTTACGTTCACCATAATCTCCACCTGCTGAATGAGGTGCTCCGGGAATTATTACCAATTCAAAATCTTTTTTAGCCTTGATTAATGCATCTACTTCTCTTAAAATAAGTATTAAATTTTCCTTCTAGTTGATACGCGTTTTCAATATTTAAACATTCAGCATAATGTTGCCCAATTGGATAGCCCATAAATTGTTCGTTCCACCACATTTTATTATCATGACATCCGCAAGATGATACTGATAAATACATCATAAAATCAGAATTAAACACTAAATCGCCGCCTACACTTTGTCTGACTGAAGAAGTGACATGAACACCTCCTACATATCCTTTTCCATTGGCTTCCTGAACTTTTCTCAATTCTTTCAACATATATTCCAAACGATCATATGCTTTTTCACTACCTCCAGAAGCATCCATTGCATCACGAAATGGACTATTTGAAATCTCAACATCACTTAATTGGAATAATTCAATATGTTGGTTTTGTGCGTTTGTTCTCTCTATATTCAGAAAAAATAGTACGAGTATACAATTACTTATTATCAATAATCTTTTATTCATCTTTTTATGATTAAATTACTTATTTACCATTAAAGAAAATCATTACCGCAATAACAATAGCAACTACTATGATTGATATTAAAATATCTACCCAGTTATAACTACTTTTGTTTTTAAGTTTTTCTTCTTCTGTAATAGTTCCGAAAGTAAGGTTTACTATTTTCTCTTTATCAGGAGTCTTAGTTGCCAGACTCACAACAATAGTTAGTATAATACAGAATAAGAAGAACCACGCACCAAAAGTTAAGAAGTTCATATCACCAAGTTTATAAAAAATTCCATTGGGATCTAACGAGTCTTTTACCAATTCTAAAGTTATTCTAAGAGCACCAACTATAAAACCAACAACTAAAGTAACAAAAGCTCCTTGTTCATTGATTCGCTTATAGAAAATACCTAACAAGAAAATAGCTGTAATTGGAGGTGCAATATAGGATTGTACTTTTTGTAAATATTCATATAACACACCAGATATATTTGCCATAATTGGAATCCAAGCTATACCAATAATTACAATTATGATAGTGGCAATTTGACCCGTTTTTACTAAGTTTTTCTCAGGGGTATTTGGTCTCAATTTTTTGTATATATCGACAGTAAATAAAGTTGAAACAGAATTAAATACGGATGCTAAAGAACTCATTAAGGCTGCTAACAATCCTGCAGCAACCAAACCTCGCAAACCAGAAGGTAATAAATTACTCATCAATACAGGAAAAGCTTGATCTGGGCTATCATATTCTAATTCACCGCGCATCTTTAAGGTTACTGCAATAATTCCTGGAACTAAAAATAGAAATACAGGAAGTAGTTTAAGTAATGCTCCAAAAATAGTCCCTCTTCTCCCTTCTTTTATGTTTCTAGCTGTTAACGTTCTCTGTACAATATATTGATCTGTACACCAATACCAAATACCTACTATTGTGCTTGTAATAAATAGCGAAGGCCAAGGGAAGTCCGGATCTGATGCTGAACGCCACATATTTAAATATTCGGGGGATACCGTTTCTTTCATACTTCCCCATCCACCTACATGATCCAAGCCAATATAGGTTAATGCTGCAGCACCAATTATTAAAACTATTGCCTGTACAACTTCTGTATATATTACAGCGCGCATACCACCTAAAACTGTATAGATACCTGTAAGAATAACAGTAGCAAGTGCCCCTGTCCAAAAGTCTATACCCAACAATGCAGATACAACTATGCCACCAGCATAAATAGTAACAGATATTTTAGTAAGTACATAGGCAATGATTGAAAAAACAGAAAGCATCCATCTAGATCTTTCGTCAAAACGTTTTTCTAAAAATTCAGGCATGGTAAAAATACCACTTCTAGCATAAAAAGGTAAGAATACCCAACCTAGTAGTAATACCACCCAAGCTTGTATTTCATAAATAAGCATAGGTAATTTATTACTTGCACCAGCACCAGCTAAACCAACAACATGTTCTGAACCAATATTGGATGCAAAAATTGAGGCACCAACAACAAACCAACCAATATTTCTACCTGCTAAAAAATAATCTTCTGTATTTTTTTGTTTTTTTCTTAAAACCCAAATTACAATTCCTGCTAAAACTAAAAAATAGAGTCCTATAAAAATCCAATCTAATGTGTCTAATGCCTTCATGAAATTATTTTACAGAAAATTTAAATGATGTTTTTGAACTATATTTTTTTCCAGGGCTTAAAACAACTGAAGGGAAATTATTTTGATTAGGTGAATCAGGGTAATGTTGTGTTTCTAAGCAAAAACCGCTTCTAGAAGCATATGTCCCTCCATTTTTGCTTGGCAGGATACCATCGAGAAAATTACCAGAGTATAGTTGTATTCCAGGTTCATTAGAAAAGACTTCAAGTAATCGCCCACTTTCAGGGTGATATGCTGTTGCATTTAATCTCATTCCTTCGTCTTGATCATTTAAAACCCAACAATGGTCGTAACCACCTCCTTTTTTTAGTTGATCATTATCAGTATTAATTTCTAATGCCATTGTTTTAGGTTTTCTAAAATCGAATGGTGTACCTGCAACAGGTGCTAATTCACCTGTTGGAATTAATGTTTCATCTACTGGAATATAAGTATCTGCATCAATAGTAATTTCATGATCTAAAATAGTTTTATTAAAATCACCTGATAAGTTGAAATAAGAGTGTTGTGTAAGATTTATAATTGTTTTTTTATCGGTAGTTGCTTCATAAAGCACCTCTAGTACGTTGTCTTTTGTAAGAGTATAAGTAACAATAGTCTTTAAATTACCAGGAAATCCTTCTTCCATATCTTTGCTTAAATATGTCAATTCTAATGACACTTTATTATCAGTTGTGGATGTTCTTGCAGTCCAAACTACTTTATCAAAGCCTTTAACCCCTCCATGTAAATTATTTGGACCATTATTTTGAGCCAATGTATATTCAATACCTTCTAAAGTAAACTTGCCATTTGCTATACGGTTTCTATAACGACCAATGATAGCTCCAAAATAAGGTGTGCTTTTAATATATTCATCCAATGAATTATAACCCAAAACAATATCTTGATACATGCCGTTTTTATCTGGAGCTGTCCACGAAGTAATAATTCCGCCATAGGTAATAATCGCAATTTTCATTCCCTTTTTGTTTTTTAGAATGTATTGTTCAACACTTATTCCATCAGGAGTCTTTCCATAATCAGATTTTGAGATGGTTATTGCTTTCATTTCTTCAGGTTTAGTTTCGTTTTTTTTAATCGTTTTACATTGAATAGTGAGAAGAAATAAGCTCATTATAAACACCCCTTTAATGTACTGTTTTAGCATATTCATCATAAGTAGTTTTATTTAAATTTTGTTCTCCTATTTACATTCCGTGTTGAAATAGATGATAATACACTTCATTGGAATTGATTTTATCTTTAAATTCACGAATGGATGTTTTTTTATCTATTATCAATAATTCTATTCCTGCGATATCGGCAAAGTCTTCCATATATTCCGAAGTTATTGCCTGACTGTAAACCGTATGATGTGCACCACCAGCTAACACCCAAGCTGTTGCGGCTATTTCTAAATTTGGTTTTGCATCCCACAATACTCTTGCTACTGGTAAATGTGGCAATTTTACTTTTAGCTCCACTGCTTTAACTTCGTTTACAATCAATCTAAAGCGATTACCCATATCAACTAAAGAAGCGTTTATGGCATTTCCACTAGGAGAATTAAACACCAATCGTACAGGGTCTTCTTTCCCTACAATACCTAAAGGATGTATTTCGCATGAAGGTTTTTTATCCGCAATTGATGGGCAAATTTCTAGCATATGTGAACTCAATACATAGGGTTTTTCAGGTGTAAAATGGTAGGTATAATACTCCATAAAAGAAGTTCCTTTTTCTAAACCAACAGCCATCACTTTCATAGCTCTTAATAATGCTGCGGTTTTCCAATCGCCTTCGGCTCCAAAACCATAACCATCATCCATTAATCGTTGAACTCCGATTCCAGGGAGTTGTTTTAATGTTCCTAAATTTTCAAAGGTATCTGTAAATGCTTTGAAACCGCCTTCTTTTAAAAAGGCTCTTAAACCTAATTCTATTCTAGCAGCTTCAACCAATGATTCTCTTTGATTTCCATTCTCTTGAAGTGATGGAGTTAAATTATAATCTTTTTCATAAGTTTCTAATAAAATAGTTAAATCTTTATCTAAAACAGCATCAATATGCTTTATTACATCTGAAGAATCATAACCATTTACTGAAAATCCGAATCGCAATTGCGCTTCAACTTTATCACCTTCTGTTACTGCAACCTCACGCATATTATCTCCAATTCGGGCAACTTTTAGGTTTTGAAGTTCATCCCAACCTAATGCAACTCGTGACCAAACACCTAATTTATTTTGTACATTTTTATCTTGCCAGTGTCCAACTATAATTTTTCTTTTTTTACGCATTCTTGTCATCATAAACCCAAATTCTCTATCACCATGAGCTGATTGGTTTAGGTTCATAAAATCCATGTTTATAGTATTCCAAGGAATTTCGGCATTAAATTGTGTGTGCAAATGGCAAATAGGTTTTTTAAGAAGATTTAATCCTTTAATCCACATTTTTGATGGAGAAAATGTATGCATCCAAGTAATTAATCCAATACAATTTTTATTACTATTTGCATCTATACAAACATTGGTAATTTGATCTGGCGTGGTTACGGTTGGTTTGAAAATAATTTTCACAGGAATATCTTTAGAAGTGTTTAATCCATTTACAATTTCAGAGGAATTAGCTGCTACTTGTTTTAGTGTATCATCTCCATATAAATCTTGACTTCCTGTTATAAACCAAATTTCTTTTTGTGAAATATCTATCATTTTAAATCTATATTTTGTTGTTATTGACCGTAATATGAACCTTTTCCATGCTTACGTTCGTAATGTTTTTTTATTAATGAATCTTTTAATCGTAGTGAATTCGGATTTATTTGAAGGGTTAAATAAGCCATTTCAGCAACAACCTCTAACACTTTGCTGTTATATACTGATTTTGCTGCATCTTTACCCCAAGTAAATGGACCATGATTGCCAATTAAGATCATTTCAACTTCTTTATGAAACAATCCTTTTTCTTTAAAACAATCTAGTATTTGAATTCCTGTATTGTGTTCGTAATTTCCTTGTATAAGTTCATCACTCATTGGTGCTGCGCATGGAATATCAGTTGTCAAATGATCTGCATGTGTAGTTCCAAAAATAGGAATATCTTTTTGTGCCTGTGCCCATGAAACCGCATAGGTAGAATGTGTATGTGTTATTCCTCCAATATCTTTCCAATGTTTATACAAATAAGCATGTGTTTTGGTATCTGATGATGGTCGCATATTGCCTTCAATAATATTATTATCAAAATTGACAATCACTATGTCTTCTGGTTTCAACTTCTCATAGGGAACACCACTTGGTTTGATTGCAAAAACATCGTTTTCTCTATCTACAGCGCTAACATTACCAAAGGTATATACAACCAAACCTAACTCGTTGAGCTGCATATTTGCCTCGTAACATTCTAATTTTAATACTTTATACTTGGAATTCATGATTTTTAATTTTTACTTCATTTTCAATAAATTTCCCTAATGTTATATATAATTTCAAAAGTTCTTCATACTTAATTACATTTTCTCTCTGAGGAAAATATTCTGCCTCAAAATCACTCCCCATAACTTTGCTTGCTTCAATAACATTTTCAAAAATTCCTGCAGCTACTGCTGCATATATTGCTGCTCCCAAAGCTGGTGCCTGATCAGATTTAATTACTTTTATAGGCATATTTAAAACATTTGCCAATGTTTGCATAATAAATGGTGATTTTCTTGCAACACCACCAATACCAATAACTGTATTTATTTTTACACCTTCTTCTTCAAAGCGATCAACAATCATTTTAGATCCAAAACAAATTGCATTTACCAAGGCTTTAAATATATGTGGTGCTTTGGTACCTAAGGAAATTTCACTTATAGCACTTTTTAATTCTTGATTGGCATCTGGAGTTCTTCTTCCATTTACCCAATCTAATGCTATTGGAATAGCATCTGAAAGAGGAATATTCTCTGCTTGTGCCGCTAATGTTCTAATGAAATTGGCATCTATTTCTTCTTGAAGGTCTTGTTTTTGTTTTTCAGAAAGAATTGAAGAAGTCATTACCAAATTATCAATAGGCCAAGATAAAGTATCTTTCAACCAAGCCAATACATCTCCAAATGCGGATTGTCCTGCCTCTAAACCTACCATTTCAGGAATTACGGATCCATTTACTTGACCACAAATACCTCTTACTATATTATCTCCAATAACATCTGAAACCACAATATCACAAGTTGAAGTGCCCATAACACGAACTAAGGAATGTTTTCCAATTTTCGCCCCTATTGCTCCAGCATGTGCATCAAAAGTTCCAACAGCAATAACAGTATTAGTTGATAACCCTAATTTATCAGCCCATTCTTGATTTAATTTTCCTGCTATTTCATTTGAGGTATATGTTTTATTATACAGTTTCCCTCTTAATTCTCCTAAATAAGGATCTAATTTTGACAAAAAATCTTCAGGTGGTAATCCGTCCCAGCTTTCATGCCACATCGCTTTATGTCCTGCAGCACATCTGCTACGTTTAAATATTTTTAAGTCTTTATTATCGGCTAATAAATATGTGATATAATCACAATGTTCCATCCATGTATGTGCATTGTTTTTTACAGCTTCATCTTCTCTTATGACATGAAGGATTTTTGCCCAAAACCATTCTGACGAATAAATGCCTCCTTCATATTTAGTATAATTTTCTCCTCCCCAATTTACTGCTAATTCATTAATCTCATTCGCTTCTTCAATAGCTGTATGATCTTTCCATAAAATCATCATGGCATTTGGGTTTTCTTTAAACTCTTCTGTTAATGATAATGGCACACCTTCTTTATTTAAAGGTAATGGTGACGATCCCGTTGTATCAATGCAAATTCCAACAATAGATTCTGCAGTAACTCCACTAGTTAATATTACAGACTTAATTGTAAATTCTATTCCTTCGATATGGTCTAATGGATGTTGGCGAAATTGATTTTTTTCAGCTTTACAATATTGATTCTTTTTCCATCTTTTATACCAATGCACTTCTGTTGCTAATTCAGCACCATTATTTGTGTCGATTAATACGGCCCTTACTGAATCTGAACCATAATCCAATCCGATTGTATATTTTTTCATTTTTCCTTTCTTCTTTGTTGGATAAGATTGAAATATAGTAATATTTTTTATAGATGTGATAAATACATTTAATAATTATTGTAATTTTTTCTTGAAGCTCAGAGAATTCGATACTGTCAAAAGAAAAAGGCGACTGTCTTAACTTTTCAGACAGCCTCTTCGACCTATGTTATTCTTTAGTTGGTAACCAAACTTTCATTTTACCAACACCTCTATTAGACCATGTGTAATATGGAATTGCTTTTAAATTTTCGTTATTAAGCGTGTTTATTCCTCCTAAAATAGATTCTTGTTTTACTGTGAATTTATCTAAAGATGAAATAGAAATAGCATCAAAATTATTTTTATTATCAACTTCTTCAATTGCATAAACTATTGGTCCATATTCTAACGCCATTTTATTTTTATCATCTTCTATTTTTTCATCTGCAATAACTTTACGAACTCTCATTGGAAAATCTAGTGTTACTTTTTCTCCTTTTTTCCATTTTTTAGTGATTGAATAATAGCCATTATTTGATTCTATATAAATTTCTTTATCGTTAATTTTTATTGAATTTTCATTTTCTAAAGGCTTAGAATACTCGTATAAATCACTTGGCAATACTTCATTTCTACTCCAACCTGGAATTCTAAACTTTACTGTAAATTCTGATTTTTTTTCTGGTGAAATTGTTAATGTAATTTTTCCGTTTAAGGGATACTTAGTTTCTTGAATAATTTTCACATTATTATTTTCTAAAACTAACGATGCATTACTTGATGCATATAAATTGACATAAACTGTATTATGTTCTTTTGAATATAAAAGCCCTGAAATTGAAGGAATAAATCGAATTACATTTGTTGGACAGCACGAACAATCGAACCATGATTTACGTGTACATGCTCCTTGATTAAATTTATAAACACCATCAGATTCCAACGGATTTGGGTAAAAGAAATTTGCGCCATCTAAAGACAATCCAGAAATTAACCCGTTGTACAGAGTCCGTTCAATAACATCAAAATATTTAACATCTCCAGATGATTTATGTAAACGATGATTCCAATATACACTTCCTATTGATGCACAGGTTTCGTTGTAGGCGGTAAGGTTTGGTAATTCGTAGTTTTCTCCAAATGCTTCTCCTTCGTGTTTAGCTCCTATACCTCCGGTTATATACATTTTTTTATCAACCATATTAGACCATAAATTATTTACTGCATTTGAGTATAAAGAATCATTTTTTATTGCTGCTATATCTGACATTCCTGCATACATATATACTGCTCTTACTGCATGACCTACTACCTCATCTTGTTCTATAACTGGTATATGATCTTGTGCATATGGTCCAAATGATTCATGAATTTCAGGATTTCCTCTGTTATCTAAAAAATATTTTGCTAAGTCTAAATAAGCTTCTTTTTTAGTGATTTCATATAATTTGATTAAGCCTGTTTCAATAATTTGATGCCCAGGAACTGTATGTATTTTATTATCTTCTACTCCAAAAGTTTTTACCATTAAGTTTGCATTTTTTAAAGCTATATCTAAGAAGTTTCTTTTCCCTGTTGCTTTATAATGTACAACTGCTGCTTCATACATATGACCTGCATTGTATAACTCATGACTCATTTCTAAAGATTCCCATCTAACACCTTTATCAACTTTAACCCAAGTAGCTGGAGGTTTTGCAGGGTCTATAGTTCGCCAAGTGGTTAAATACCCATCTTTTTCTTGACCAACTTTTACAATCCCTATTAAAGAATCTAATAGTTTTTCTAAAGGTTCGTTCGGTGCGCTTATTAACGAATTTGAAGCGCCTTCAATAATTTTATATACATCTGAATCATCAAAAGGCATAACGCCTTTAACTGTACCTTTCATTTGCCCTCCAGCAATTAAAAAATTATCAAATCTTCCTTCTTCTGTACATTTTTGAATAGCATATTCGATAGTTTTTTCTTGAACCCTCTTTACAATTGGCAGCCAAAATTCGTCTGTCAGCTTTACATTTTTGATGTCTACTGGCTCAATTGAATAACTTGCAAGATCGTTTGTGTTTTCATTTTTAGATTCTGTTTCAGATATCTCTTTTTGCTTACAACTAATAAAAAAAAGTATTCCCGCTAATAATAAAATTGAATTTTTCATTTTTTAAAAATTTTAATTCATTTAATGGCCAACATTCTACTCCTTTAATCACATTTACTCCATCAATTCCATAATATGACCCAGTAATTTTTTCTGAACGAGCACCTCTAGTATTTTAAGCTACAATCAATTCATCATTAGGATACAAACAGATTATAATAACCAGTATCATCATTCTAAATAATTCAGACCCTACGGTTGTTTGCCAACGGTTTGAATTTACAGTGCCTCTTCCTGCAATACGAACACCATAATCTTCATTCCAACGAAAATTTGGTATTTTTAAATCAATCAACGCTTGTACCATGTCGTTCCGAACACCATTGGTATTTGGAGTTTTAGTGTTATTCTCTCCAACATAAAATCCATCATATATACCTGTTCCTTAATGTTCAGCAAAGTACCCATATATATGTTTGCTTATAATTGGAGCCGATTCGTTATTTTCAATATTGACTTTTGGTTGAGAATAGCTAGCAAAATTCACACATGTTAATGCTGTTATTAGAAATACTGAAAAATGATTTTAAACGTATCATTTACATTTACTAATATACTTAAATTAAATCTATTTATAAAAACATTATATTAATTTTTAGAGAACTAACATGATAAATGATTTTAAATGTATCATTTGCATTTACTAATATACTTAAATTAAATGTATTTCTAAAATATTATATTAATTTCAAATGTGTTTTTCACATCATAAAACATATTATATGATTTTTTTATTAAATTTGAATGTGATTTTACACAAAAACATAAATTATTAATAGAATAACCTGTATTTTCGTTTAACCTTTTAAGGCAAATATTAGACGATATAAATCCTATTATGATAAGTAGTTATGAAAATGAAGATAAATTTTTAAATGCTGTTGATTGCATTATCTTTGGGTTTGATGGTAAGAATTTAAAAATATTATTAATTAAAAGAGATTTTGAACCTGAAAAAGGTCAATGGTCTCTAATGGGAGGATTTTTAAGGAATAATGAAATTTTCTCGGACGCAGCAGCAAGGGTTTTAAATAAATTAACAGGATTACATGATGTATACTTGGAACAACTTTTTGCTTTTAGTAAAGTTAATCGTGATCCTGTTGAAAGAATTCTTTCAGTTGCTTACTACACCTTAATTGATATAAATACACACAATAAAGAATTAATTCAAAAAAATTCTGCTAAATGGTTTAATGTTGGTAATTTTCCTGAATTGATTTTTGATCATAATATTATGGTTGAGCGAGCTATTAAAAGGTTACGTCGCAAGACATCTATTGAGCCTATAGGTTTTAAACTATTGCCAAGAAAATTTACAATGCTCCAACTTCATAATTTACATGAAACTATTTTGAATAAAAAAATTGATAAAAGAAATTTTATTGCTAAAATAAATTCTCTAAATATATTAATAAAATTACATGAAAAAAGTTTTGAATCCTCCAAAAAAGGATCTTTTCTTTATATGTATGATAAAGAGGAATATGAAGAAAAACTGTCAAATGGATTTACTTTCAAACTGTAACTTTAAGATATATTAAATCTCCCCCTAAGATTTAATCCTTTAAAAGTTCACTTTTGGCTGACATCAAACAGTTTATAATATAAATAGAAGGATGCTATTTAAGCATCACTTCTATTTATATATTTAACAGGCGTAGTGTTTTTCAATTTTTTAAATTGTCGATTAAAATTTGATAGATTATTAAATCCGCTAAATTCTGCTATTTCATTTATTGAAGAATCATTATAAGTCAACAAAAGTTTACATGCATTTTCAATTCTTAACTCAGTTAGAAATTGAACATACGTTTTATTTGTTCGTTTTTTAAAGTATTTACAAAAAGCATTTTTCGTCATATTTGCTAAAGATGCAATTGTTTCTAAAGAGATGTTGCTTTGAAAATTATTCATTGAATATTCCATAATCGTTCGCATTCGTTTCCCTTCAATTTCGGAATATTGTTTTTCATAAATAAATGTAGACAAAGGTTGATAATTAGTGTTTTGTATAACCTCTAGTAATTGTAATAAGTTAATAAAACGTTCGAACTTATTCTGATGTTTAAGTTTGATAAAGTGATGTTGTAGATTGTGGGAGACCACTTTGAACCCATTAAAAACTTTTTTAAAAAAAGGTTTAAGAGGTTGTAATTCATCCAAAGCAAAAAATTCATTTCCAAAGGAGTTTTTTGTGAAGAATAAGGATAACATTAAAGATTTAGTGTTAGATTTTTCACTTTTAAAAACATGAGGTAAGTTACTCCCCAAAACTAAAATATCTCCTTTTGTGTAATTGTTTATTGTGTCCCCAACAATAAGTGTTCCTTCTCCTTTTGCAATATAACTTAATTGAATTTCTTCATGTTGATGAAACTTATCGTAAAAAATGTATTCAAAATCCTCTTCATAGACAATGGCCTCTTTATTGGGTTTTGGTATTATAAACGGTAATGCTTTCATTGTACAAAAATATTCATTTTAATTTAATAAATTACCTATGTAGGATAATATCGTATTATTATTGGAATATAATCGATTAGATATTAGGTAGATGATGAAGTAATTTTACTCTTCTAAATATAAAATATATGAGCATAGAATGGAAGGGCGTTATGCCTGCAGTAACTACAAAATTCACCAATGATGATCAATTGGATTTGGTGAGTTTTGAAATCAATATCAGGGCACAAGTAGCGGCAGGGGTTAGTGGAATTATCCTTGGAGGTACCTTAGGAGAAGCAAGTACTTTAACTGCCAAAGAGAAAGAAATATTGGTAAAAAAAACAGTACAAATAGTAGACAATAAGGTTCCGGTTATTCTAAATATAGCGGAACAGTCCACAACCGATGCCATAGAAGCTGCACATAAAGCAGAAGTCTATGGGGCGACTGGGCTCATGCTTTTACCTCCAATGCGCTATAAAGCTGATTCCAGAGAGACTGCAACTTATTTTAGAAAAATAGCGCAAAGCACCAACTTGCCAATTATGCTATATAACAACCCAGTTGATTATGGGATTCCAATAACGCTGGATGTGTTGGATGAATTAGCGGATTGCGAAAATATACAAGCCATTAAAGAATCAACTCGAGATCTGACAAATGTGACCCGTATGAGGAATCGTTTTGGTGATCGTTATGCCATATTATGCGGAGTTGATACCTTGGCTTTAGAAAGTATTTTGATGGGTGCTGATGGTTGGGTTGCCGGATTGGTCTGTGCATTTCCGGCAGAAACTGTAGCCATTTATTCTTTGGCTAAAGCCGGAAAAGTTAATGATGCAATATCTATATTCCGTTGGTTTTTGCCATTGTTGGAGTTAGATATTGTTGCTAAATTAGTGCAAAATATTAAGCTGGCAGAAGTAGCTACAGGTATTGGCACTGAAAATGTACGTGAGCCGCGTTTACCACTTATAGGAGAAGAGCGTAAACATGTGTTAAATATTATTCAAGAGGCCTTGAGAACACGCTCTACATTACCAGAATACAAGAACTTATCCGAATTCAGTACTATTTAATTTAAGTATTAAAATAAATTATAAAATCTCTCTAAGAAAATGATCTCAGGAAAAAATTATATTGGTAATCAATTAAAGGCTAGTGGTAGTGTTACACACAAAACAATTAACCCTAAATTAAATATTAAAAATCCCACTCCTTTTTTTGAAGCTACAGTAGAAGAAGCAAATCAAGCAGTAGAATTAGCTTCAAAAGCGTTTAAAGTGTATAAAAATGTATCCGGTAAGCAAAGAGCAGCTTTTTTAAATACCATAGCAGATGAAATTCTTGCATTAGATTCTGAATTAACGGATATGTTTGTTTCAGAATCTGGATTACCAGAAGGAAGAGCGCAAGGAGAACGCGGAAGAACTATCGGTCAATTACGCTCATTTGCAGACCTAATTTTAAAAGAAGACTGGAGAAATAATACAATAGATGAGGCTATTCCAAATAGAGCACCATTGCCAAAATTAGATATTCGCAAAACATCAATTCCTTTAGGACCAGTTGTCGTTTTTGCAGCAAGTAATTTTCCATTAGCCTTTTCAACGGCTGGAGGAGATACTGCAAGTGCACTTGCATCTGGCTGTCCTGTTATTGTAAAGTCTCATGCCATGCATTCTGGAACAGGAGAATTAGTAGCTTCTGCAATTATTAAAGCAGCCGAAAAAACAGGAATGCCAAATGGTGTCTTTTCAAATATTACAGGTCGAGGTCGAGTTGTAGGAGTAGTACTAGTAAAGCATCCAAAAGTAAAAGCAGTTGGTTTTACAGGTAGTATAGCAGGCGGGAGATCATTATATAATTTAGCAGCAGAACGAAACGAACCAATTCCTGTTTTTGCAGAAATGGGAAGTATCAACCCTGTTGTCATTATGCCAAATGCTATGTCTAAAAAATATAAAGAGATTGCATCTACTTATGCAAGTTCAATTACTTTAGGAACAGGGCAATTTTGTACAAATCCTGGATTAATATTAACTATAGACGGACAAGAAACTGTAGATTTTATAACCGATTTAGGAACGAAAACTGCTAATATTGAAGCCCAATGTATGTTGCACCCAAGTATTAAAGAAGGTTTTGATACTAACGGAGCGACCGTTTCTTCTCAAAAAGGTGTAGAAACTGTAGGTAAAATAGAAGGAGATATTGCGCCAAATTATGCAGCTTCTCAAATATGCACAGTTTCTGGGGCAGAGTTTTTAGTAAACCCTGAAATGCATACAGAAGTATTTGGTCCTTTTTCTTTAGTTGTAAAAAGTAAAAATCAGGAAGAATTGATTACTGTTATAGACAGTTTAGAAGGACAGTTAACTGGAACTATTATAGCAGAAAAGGAAGATTTTAATAATTTGGAAGGTGTCGTAGATTCGCTTCAAAACAGAGTTGGTCGTATTATTTTCAATGGTGTTCCAACAGGAGTAGAAGTTTGTGAGTCTATGACTCATGGAGGTCCATATCCTGCTTCATCAGATTCTAGATTTACAGCAGTTGGTTTAGGAGCAATAAAAAGATGGGTTCGACCTTTTAGTTATCAAGATTGGCCAACAAATTTATTGCCAGAAAGCCTTAAAAGTTAAAAATTGAATGAGTAAATCAACTTTTGTTTGTATTGATGCTCATACCTGTGGAAACCCTGTCCGCGTTATAAAAGACGGTGCTCCAGTTCTTAAAGGAGAATCAATGAGTGAAAAACGCCAACATTTTTTAAGAGAATTTGATTGGATTCGAAAAGGATTCTTAAATATTAAAAATAATGTGATTATAGTGAGAATGATATTTAATGATTTATTTTTAAAAAATGAAAAAATTCTTTTTTTTTAGTACATATTTAAGTGTCTTCATTATACCGTGCATATTGTTTTCTCAAATAAATCCAAAAAATATTGATATTGTAAGAGATCTTTATGGAGTACCTCATATTTACGCTAAAAGTGACGCGGAAGTTGCATATGGATTAGCATGGGCTCATGCAGAAGATGACTTTAAAACTATTCAACAATCATTCCTTGCTGGAAATGCACTTCTAAGTAAATATTTAGGTAAAAAAGGAATACCAGCAGATTTTATTTCTCAATTAATTCAATCAAAAGAATTTGTGTCAAAAAATTTTGAAAAAGATCTTTCTGACGACTTTAAAAAAATTATAGAAGGTTATGCTAACGGATTAAATAGTTATGCTTTTAATAACCCTAGTGAAGTTCTATTGGATGACCTTTTCCCAATAACTCCAAAGCAAATGACAAATTACGCTCATCTTCAGTTATTTATTTCTTCTAGAGGTGATTATTGGATAAGGAAAATTTTAAAAGATAATTTTAAATCTATTAATTTTCCAATAAATGATAGGGGTTCAAATACTTTTGCGTTTAACAGCAATAAAACCATTGACGGTAACACTTATTTTGCAATAAACACACATCAACCACTTGATGGACCTGTATCCTGGTATGAAGCCCATTTATGCAGCGAAGAAGGAACTAATATAATTGGAGCACTATTTGCAGGAAGTCCAGTTGTACTTACTGGAACAAACGAAAGTTTATCATGGGCTCATACTGTAAATCTCCCTGACAAAACTGATGTATATGAACTTGAGATGCATCCCTCTAAAAAAAATAATTATAAAGTTGATGACAAGTATCTAGTTCTAGAAGAACATAAAGCTGAATTTTATATAAAACTTCTAAGTATACCTATAAAAATTAAAAAGAAATTTTATACGAGTATTTATGGGCCTACATTGAAAAATAAAAATGGATACTATTCTATAAGAACTGCTGCTTTAACCGAAATTAGAGCATTGGAGCAATGGTGGAAAATGAATAAAGCAACTTCTTTCTCAGAATTTTATGATATTTTAAAAATGAAAGCTTTACCAGGATA
>Ga0114997_10002104_pt1 | contig 16227 bp, 13 predicted proteins | sample ArcticOcean_MG_C_2_FD_87045 | JGI IMG/M metagenome (GOLD analysis project Ga0114997, IMG submission 87045) | Marine microbial communities from western Arctic Ocean - ArcticOcean_MG_CB4_136 | ecosystem: Environmental > Aquatic > Marine > Oceanic | place: Arctic Ocean: Canada Basin | collected...
AAAAGATCCAGCTAGTCTAGAAGGTAACACTACCGACTTTATGTCTGGTGCTCCTTATATTATGTTTAAAGGAACTGGTTACGATCATCTTATGATTCCCGTGGAAAACTATTTTGATTATCAACCAAAACAATAAATGAATATTGTTTAATACCCCCCCCCTTTGTTATTGAAGGAGTTTTCCAGTGCGATTTAAATTCTGCCATCCTCTGGACTGCTTCATCTTCTGTCCAATAATTCCCTTGACAAAGCAGATCCGATTGTGCTTTTAGATTCAGACCGTAAAACAGGAAGAGCGTATAAAAAGCATAGTTCATGAACAGCGAATTAACTTTTACAGATCGTATGTGAGTTAGAAGATTCATATCAGTTTTGGTTTTTTAACCCCGTAAGTTTTATTGTCTGTTGAGGGATGATTTACTTAAAATTAGATAAATTAATCCACAACAGATCCAAGTGGGAAGGGTGAGGAATGAAAGAAATATATCCATTTGCATAGAAATTCCGTAGAAGATGGAGATACTGATCAACCATGCCAACAATACATTCCAATTAAAGTTCTTTTTTATGGGGTTTTTGAGGTAATTGGGAATTTTAAAACGAGAAGCAAAAAAATGCTGAAAAACAATAATAGCACCAACAGGAGCAAGAATAAATCCGTACAAGGCGACAAAGTCAAGTAATTTCATGGCAAACGCTGGAAACAATCCCGCGGTTGTAGCTACTCCACCCGCAAGCATAGTAACCCAAAAAGTAGAACGTCTTGGGAAGAGTGTTTGAAAAGCCAGCCCCGCTCGGTATATCGTAGGATTGGCCGTGGTCCATCCTGCAAGAATAACTGCTAAAATTCCAAAAGCTCCAATGGCATTGTACGCTAAAGGTCCGGGGGCTACGGGGGGTGCATTTCCATTAGTTAAATAAGCTTGAGCCTCTGGGCTTTGAATATAAACCGCGTACAATAATGCTGCTGCTATCCAAGCGATATAATGTCCGATATACATTCCAACTGCAGTTGTCCAACCCGAAGAAGAGTGTTGCGCATAGCGAAAAACGGTTAAATCAGACATCCCGATGTGCATGGCAGCATTGGCAAACCACGACCAAAAACAAACATGCCAAAAGGTGTATTTCAATTGCCCTGGAAAAGGATCACTCCCTTCACCCCAAATCGCCCAAAAGTCAGAAAAACTACCCACATTTAATTGTCCCAAGGCAACAAATCCACAACTAACAAATGCCAAAATGATTAGAGGGGCCATATAATTCGCAGCTTTTGAAACCGTAGCAAAACCTTTTGCGGCAATGAATGAAAATAAAAACCCCAAAACTAATACCACCAAAATCCAGGTGATTCCGTTGGGAAGGGTATCCGTTAGTTGAGGCATTTCCATGTTAAAAGGCACACCTACGGCTGTAGCTGAAACGGTAATCATAGCACCTGCGAGAAAACAAAACAATATCCCGTTCGCTAAGTTATAGCCTTTAACAAGTTGGATGCCTGTGATTTTTTCTAGATGAAAATAGAGCGTATAACGGTATTTAACCGCTATTTCGGCTGTTAAAAAACGCCAACTTAATACTGCTAATAAATTACCAACCAACAAACCGGCGAGTAAATCAAATGCACTTACTCCTGTAGTTAAAAACAAAGGGCCAATCACAAATTCAGTTCCAGCAGCATGTTCACCAGCATACATGCCTAAAAAATGCGTCCACTTTTTAAGAGAAGAGTTGTGAACTTTTTCGTTTTCATATTCGTTATTTTCCTTCTTATTTTCAGTTTTTTTCATAAATAAAAAATCAGTTAATGGGTTTTATCCCATAGATGTTGTGTAAATTTTGTCTAGAAAATGCACTGTTTTGAACACAAAGCGCAGCTCCTAATGCCGCTCCTAAAGAAAAATCACTCCGATAAACCTTTAGCTTAGGGAAATGCTCTCCAATACGTTTTACAAACAGTTTGTTTTTTTGAAATCCACCATCGATATACATCAACTTAATCACTTGCTGGTCAAGCACCAGCTGAATCGATTGAACTTGGATTTCTATCAAGCTTTTCATAACTGCATAATAGGCAGTGGTTGGATTGTCAAATTTTTGTAAGCTGCTTGTCTCCAAATTAAAATCAGTAGCTGAAAGAGACCAAGAATGTTCTGAAAACGCTTTAGTCTGATCATATAAAACAGGGTCATAGTCGATTTCTTTATAAAAATCGGTAGCACATTCAAAATGAGAGCGAATACATTTGCATAGTTGATCATGTGCACCTCCCATAAAAAATCGACTGGCTTTAACCGAATTTCCCTCAATAGTCCGATAGGTCAGGCAACCTTGGGATAGTTCTGTCTGTGATAAGTTGTTTTTAGAAAAAGCATTTAAGCTTACATTCCAAGTGCCTGTACTTAGTAAAACAAAGGGTTCTTTTTCGGCTTTTAAGTAGGGAATAAGTGCTGCTGAACTATCGTGTAGTCCAACTCCTACAGGAAGATTTTTCGCTCCTTTTTGCCCTAAAGCTGTTATGTCAGCCCTGACAATAGGGGGTAGTAAATTAGCAAAACCCTGTTCGCTGATCCATTTTTGATAGGAGTTCGTAGTGTAATCCCATAGACTGGTATGACATCCAATGCTGCAGGCTTCACTTACCAATTGTTTTGTAAACCAATAATGAAAAAATTGAGGTAAATGTAAAACATGCTGAACCCTATTGAATTTTTGAGGGTAGCGTTTTTTCAGCCACACCAATTGAAATCCTGAATTTAAGAATCCGGAACGAGGCGATGCAGAACTTAACTCTAGTTCAGGGTAGGAGTTATAAAATTCGTTTTCTATTTTGGAGTCGGTGGGTTTTAGATAATTGTAAAGGGGCAAAAGAGGGTTCCCTTCGGAATCAATGAGAATTAAACTTGCTCCGTAGGCAGAAAAATTAAGTGCAGTCAATTGAAAATTTTGGCGTAGCCTTTCTAGTACTTCCTCCATCCACTTTAAGATGGAAATTAAATCTTCGGATAAAAACCCGTCTTCATCTGGAATTTCTTGAATCGTAATGCGATCCTGATAGAGCACCTGAAACTTTAGAGAAAACAAAAAACACTTTTTATGCGTTTTCCCGATATCAAATACGACAACCCCTTCTTGTTTTTGCATTTTAAGCCTATAAACCGGTTGCTAAAGCGTCCAAACCTCGATTTTGAATCCGGATTTCACGCTGTTGGGTTTTCCGATACACCACTAAGGGTTTTATGGCGGCTCCAGCACGTTGGCGCATTTGACTCACTAAGGGTCTTACATCTGTTTTAAAAGCATTTTGGATCAGCTCCTGACAAACAACAACGTCATTTTCTTCTTGTGCTTGTTTTAGAGCGGTTTGATCTACTAAAAGAGCTTTGGCAAAAGCTTCTAAAATGGCGTCCAAGGATTGCAGTAAGTCCTCAAGGGGGTCTTTGGTATTATGACTAGCGTCGATCATCCATGACAAATGCGGATTGTTGGTGTTTTTTGCCATACCATGTACCAATTCATTAAAAATTAAAAAAAGTTTGTATGGCTGTATACTTCCTACCGTAACATCGTCATCACCGTATTTACTATCGTTAAAATGAAAACCACCTAGTTTTCCTTGCATCATCAAAGTTGCGACAATTTGTTCGATGTTGGTATTGGGTAAGTGATGGCCTAAATCAACTAAAGTGAAGGCCTTGGGACCACAAGCATTTGCCAGTAAAAAGGAAGTCCCCCAATCTTGGATAACCGTGCTGTAAAAATGAGGTTCATAGGGTTTGTACTCGATGAACATTTTCCAATCATCGGGTAAGGCATGAGTGATTTGTTGTAAACTATTTTGGGTGTGTTCTAAAGCCGTTTGAAAGTTGTTTTGACCTGGGAAATTGGATCCGTCAGCCAACCAAACGGTGATGCTTTTTGATCCTAATGCAGTTCCGAGTTGAATCACTTCTTTATTGTGAGCTATGGCCTGTGCTCTAACCTCTTTTTCTACATGACTGAGCGAACCAAATTTATAGGAGTATTGTTGATCCACTTGATCTTGAAACGTATTCGAGTTTACTGCATCGAAGCGAAGTTTGTAGGCGGATGCTGCTTCTTTAATAGCTGTTATGTCTTTAGGTATATCCCAAGGGATGTGAAGCGAAATGGAGTCTGCATTGGCGGTAAGTTGATGGAGTAAACCAACGTCTTCAATTTTTTCAAACAGATTCCGGGGTGCTCCTCCAAAAAGATAACGACCAAATCGTGTTCCTCCAGAACCCAAAGCCCAACTTGGAATAGCAACTTGAAAGTTCTTGAGTTGGTTTAAAACACCCTCTACATTGATTCCCTGACTGGTCATCCTTTCCGCCAGTTGTTTAAACTCTGTATGATGTGTATTTTCTTCGAGTTTATTCAGTTGTTGAATTTGATCTTGATTCAGCATAATATTGAATTATCTTACAAAAGCGTTAGCCATTCCTCCGTCTACATTTAGGGTATTTCCTGTGGATTTATCTAATAGGGCAACCAAGCTAAAGACAGCTTGGGCGATGTCATCAGGTGTAATTATTTGATTTAATAAGTTACGTTTGGCATAAAATGCAGGTAATTCATCTATTGAAATTCCATTCGCCTCGGCTCTTCCTTTTGCCCAAGCTCCTTCCCATATTTTACTACCGACTATGACCCCATCTGGATTTACAGTATTCACACGGATTTGATCCTTGGCCAATTCAGTGGCTAATAATCTCGCCATGTGCTGTTGTGCTGCTTTTGCGGTTCCATAGCCCACATTGTTGGGTCCAGCTACCAGTCCATTTTTACTGGCAATTGTAACAAAGTTTCCACCCATACCTTGAACACGAATAATAGTGGCAGCCTGTTTAAACAATTCAAACTGACCTTTTACTAAAACATCTTGTAACAGATCCCAGTCGGCGGTTGTGGTTTCTGTCAGCGCTTTAGAAATCGCTAGACCTGCGCTGTGTACAACAATATCAATCCCACCAAATGCAAGACAGATTTTTTTAATGGCATCTTCTATAGCGTTGGTATGGGTAATATCACAAACAACTCCAAGTGCATTATCCTTTGAAAAATCTTTTAGAGCCTCATTGAGGTTGGTTTCAGAAATATCTAAAAGTCCGACAACTGCCCCTTCCGATGCCAGTTTTTGCGCGATAGATTTTCCTATACCCCCTCCTGCACCCGTAACCAAGGCTACTTTTCTAGAGAGCGATTGTTCTTTAGGCATTCGTTTTAATTTGGCTTCTTCCAAAAGCCAATACTCAATATCAAAGGCTTCCTGAAGGGGTAAAGCGATATAGGAAGAAATGGCTTCAGCACCTCGCATGACATTAATTGCATTGCAGTAAAATTCAGAAGCTACACGTGCTGTTTGTTTATTTTTAGCAAAACTAAACAATCCCACTCCTGGAAATAATAAAATGACAGGATTGGGATCTCGAAGGGCAGGACTGTTGTCTTTTTTACACTGATTGTAATAGGTTTTGTAGTCCTTACGATACGCTTCAAATTCAGCTTCAATCCGCTTTTTTAATTCTTCTTGGTCTTTGATTTCGATGTCAGCATTTAGAGGAAGAATTAAAGGTTTTATCTTGGTTCTTAAAAAGTGATCCGGGCAGGAGGTCCCCATGGGGGCCAAGTGTTCGAGGTCGTTGCTGTTTACAAACTCAAGCACCTCAGGAGCATCACTAAAATGGCCTATCATCGCTTGTTCTGAACTGCAAAGAGAGCGCAAAAGCGGCATCAGATCTGCTGCCTTTTGTTTTCTCTTTTTCGGCTCTAATGCACTTCTTTTTTCTCCTCCAAAGACCGATCCATTTTTCTTTATTTTTTCAGTGATATAGGAGGACGCTTGTTCAATGACGTCCAAACTATTCAGATAGCATTCCAACGAAGTTTGTCCCCAGGTGAAAAGCCCGTGACTTCCCAATACGATACCTCGAATAGACGGATTTTCTAAAAGACATTTTTCCAATTGAAGCCCCAGGTCAAAGCCAGGCCTTTGCCAGTCAACCCAGCCCATGGTTTTTCCCCAGATTTCTTTTGTTATTTTTTCACCCTCATTAGAAGCCGCAATGGCGATTAGCGCATCGGGATGTAAATGATCAATGTGGGGGAAAGGAAGTAAACCGTGAAGAGGAGTGTCGATAGAGGGTGCTCTACTCTCTAAATCAAAAATACAATGATTAAATAAGCCCACCATACGGTCTTCATCTTCAAGTCCCCGATAAACCTTTTTAAGGTTTCTAAGTCGCTCCGTATAAAGTCCAGCAATACCCGATCGGGTTAGGGTGCCAATATCACCTCCTGAACCCTTGATCCACATCACCTCTACCTCTTCTGAAGTTAAAGGGTCTTTTTCTAGGGTTTTGCAACTTGTATTCCCACCTCCATAGTTCGTAATTCGAAGATCAGCACCAAGAAGATTGGATCGATATAAAAACAGTTCCAATTGATTTTCATTGAGTTCTGCTGCTTTTTGATCGTCCCAGAGATAATCGACGTATTTGTAGTCTTTCATTTAATTTACTTTTGTGATTTCAGCAAACTTTTGCTGATTAACGACATTTTATTTTTTCTCTTTTACCTTAAACTTGTTGGATTCATTCTATTCACTACTTAAACTTAAAGGTACTAATTTTGGGGTATTTATTAAGCCGGAAGGTGTAAGGCTCCATCGAGTGGCATCAAAGGGTTGATAGTCTTTGTTGACCATATTGATTTCATAAAAAATTTTCCATTCCTCTCCACGGATTTCTTTAGCTCGAATTCGATTTGCCCCTAAATTAGTGAGTTGAATGGTGAGTTTGTGTTTGCCTTTAGCTAGTTTGGGTAAGCGCAGTTCAAAGGGATGAGCCCAAATGGACCCTCTATAAATTCCATCCATCCAAATTTTAGCAGATTCCCTAACGTCATCAAGTTGTAATAACCAACCTTCTGACTCTGTTTCTTCGATATAAAACTCATGTTCATAGCGAGCTGTTCCAGAAAAATTTTCATAGTCAGTTCCTAATTCAGTCCAAGAGATAAGAGAATCTAAACGGATGGGGGCTGGAAGTTTGGGTCCTCCTTTAAGGAAACTTAAATTCCAACTACCTTTTAGGAGCCTTGTTTCAGCATGAGGGTCAAAATAGTTCCATGGTTTTAAATTGGAGTGTTTAACTACCCTGAGGATCATTGAACCTCCTGAGGCGAGTTCAATTCTAGTATGGATTTGGTTGTTTTGAGTTTTAGTTTGGGCTAAACCTTGCTCTTTCGTAAGGGGATCGATTAGGATGACTTGATCGGATTGAGTACTCAGCGGTATCCATTTTTCTTGAGTTTCTGCAGTGTGATTTACAATAAAATAGAGGGTTTCGTTTTCTCCTTTTCTTCGAATAAACTTCAATCCTGACTTTACCCATTCCTCTGCTTGAACTCCAGATTGAACCAGTGCAACGGTCCACTCCTCTTGAGCTTTCAAGACTGTGTTTTCAGAAGTTAACAGGGATTGCATTTCACTTGTTTTTTCTTCGTAGTTCATAAACCCGGGAACAGTTTCAGGGTACGCTTCAAAAATAATATTAGCACCTAATTTTTTGAGTTGAATTAATTTTTTCAGTGATGTTAAGGGCAGATGTTTTGTTTTGGGTACAATCAAAGCATTGTAAGTTCCGCCTGGAAGGATAAGGTTTCCATTGGAGTAAACGAGTTCTTCTAAAAAGTGATCTGAGAGATAATCAAACCCATATCCATTATTGAGTAACCAATTTACTGCTTCATAAAAAGGAGTTTTTTTAAGCCAAGTGTCTAAATCGTGTATGGCGATCTGTTGCATTAATTTACCCTCTAAAAAAGAATTCATGACATCATGAAAAGGCCAATAAAGTAGAACATCATTGTCGGGTTTCCCTAATTGTAAAAAAGATTGTACGGTAGTGATGTAATCAAATAATTCAGGAGCATCTTCCCATATTGGGTTGGAAGGATGGAAATTGACAGCGGCATAAAATTTCCAACCAGGCCATTCAGCCTCTGTAGGGCTGTAGGTTGAACCGTGAAGGAAAACATGGTTGACCCCATTTATAAATAAATCATCCACTTCTGGTTTGCACTGAGAGAGGGCCGTTTTAAAATGCTCTCTTAACCATGTGAACGACTCTGCTGAGACAAGAGGTTTTCCACTTATGTGTGCCGCTGAAGAAGAAAACCGAAGCATGGCGGGATCTGCATCTCCTTTGCGAATATTCTCATCTAAGCGACGAAATCCGTCTATGTCATAAGGCATAGAGCCGAACGTTTCACATTCAGGAATATCAGCAGAAGCGTAAAGGTCGATAAGATTACCAGGAGAGCCGTGTGCTTGAAGTCGTGTTTTGATTCCCAAAGAATGAGCCCATGCATTCCAAGGTTTGTTAAAATCGTCTAGCAGCATATCGGAAAGTGTTACCCTGTAATCTGCTTTAATTCGATTTCCAATAGGAGTCGATTCTTTGTGTAGTAATTCTTTTAAATACGGCTTGAGATCGTATCCCCTTTTTTGTTCAAACCTCTCAAAAAAATCGGGACTAAAATCGGTTCCATAAACTTCATAGCTATCGTTAAATACACTTCGAAGTGAGCTATCTAACGATTCTAAAACTGGAGTATAGGGGGCTAGATAGTCATTTAAAGCTTTTGTGGAATAATGATCTAGTGTCCAACCTTGACCTCCAGGGGCAGCTCTTTTTACTTTTTGAGCTGTCTTGTCGGCATATACTAAATAAAGGGTGTAGGCTTTGTCTTGGGGCATTCTTTTGAGTTGATTATCTTTAATCTGGTCTGATAAATCAGTGAATTCTTTGGAGTGGTTATAGCTTACAGCTGCAACACATTTTAATTCAGCCTTTACCTTTTCATTAAGGATAAGGGTGTTGTGATTTAGAGGAACTCCTTTTTCTACTTCTACAATCTCTACGCGCATTTTGGTGGCTGCAAATTCAGTCTCAACTTGCGGACCTCCAAAAGGCCAACCCGTCCCAAGAGTAAGATCAACACCTAAGCCAAGTCGTTTTGCAGTTGATAAGGTAAAGTTTACTTTTTCAGTCCATTCGGGGGAAAGATGGTCAATAAACTTAGTTTCCTCTCCTTTAACCCCAAAAATATTTGCAATTTCAACACCTCCCAGTCCCGCTTTTGCAAAGGCTTCAAGCGTATTTTTGATGCTTTTTTCTTCTACAGCATTCCCGAGCCACCACCACCGAGTCCAAGGTTTTGTTACGGATTCTAATGGAGGTAGGGTGTCTGAATTAGGTCGATCTTTACATGAGAAAAAAACTAAAACTAAAAGCCCTAAAAAAAGAAAATTACGCAGCATTTTTTTTGTATAAATAGTTTACAAAAGCGGCTATACTTAGAAAAATCATTATAAATAGATCCATACGTAGCGCACCTATTTTTTGAGGAAATAGATTGAGTTGTGTTAAGATAAAGACCAGTAATCCTAACAACGAAATCCATATCATAAATTTTCCTTGTGGTTTATCTGCAAGGATTCCTAAAATTATTAATGGTCCCATTGTAGCAGTACCTGAAAAGCTTAACCGTGCTAAGAGTACTAATTCATCTGAAGAAACTAATGAAAATACCAAGGCTGAAACAGCAAATAAGAGAATGAACCAACGTATAGGACGAAGAGAGTCTGTTTCTTTTAATTTCATAAGTCCTCTAACCTCATTTCCCATTGCAAAAAGTTGGGAGTCAGATGTTGACAAGGCAGCTGCAAAGAGTCCAATGATGGTCAGGGAGGCAATCACATTACTTTGTTCAGTAAGTAAAACACCGCTTAGAAAATCAGCAGTTGTGGCATCGGCGTAATAAATAGATCCATAAAGCCCAATAATAATGGTTGGTAAAATGACCAGCATCGCAAAAATTCCTACTGCTACTGCCATGCGTTTGAGCGCATTGTAATCTTTCATTATAACCAAACGGGTTGAGAGTTGAGGTTGGGTTACGGGAATCATTAATATGGCTATACAGGAGGCAATAAGAAACTGAGGAGTAAGCAGTTTATTGGGCCCAGGGGCTGTTAAGAGTTGTTCATTTACTGCTTGTGTTTTATCGAAAAGAGCCGTCCAGCCTCCCACTTCATTTAAACAGTAAAAGGCAATAAACCAGACCACAATTAGCAGCAAGGTTCCTTGTAAAAAATCAGCATAAATAATAGCCTTTAAGCCTCCTAATTCAGAATAAATCAACATGATGACCACGATTAAAACTGCCCAAATCCATATGGGAATAAAATCGGGGAATGCAGCGTGTAAAAATAGTGCAACACCACGAATTTGAATTGCGACATAAGGGATTAGAAAAATGAATACCGCTACAAAATAGAGGTAGCCAACAAAGGTGTTTTCGTAACACTTTTGCAGTAAAGCAGACATTCCTTGAAAAGGATTTTTACCGACTTTTTTTCGGAGATAAAAACCAAACCAAAGTATAAAAAAGACCATTACAGCATCAGAAAAGGTCAGGAAAATCCATGCGCCCACACCATTTTTTCTTGAAAAATCTGGCATTCCCATCAAAGTAAATGTGCTAAAAAGGGTTGCAGCAAAAGTCATAAAACCAAGGACTAAACCAATTTTTGCCCCTCCTAGCATAAAATCATTGGCTGTATGAATCGCTTTTTTACTTTTCAATGAGAGAAAAATTAAAACACTCACATAGAGAACCCCCAAAGTAATTAACCAATTAAGCATATTTTATTTTTCCTTCATTTTTTTAAAAACTTCTCCTCCCCAAAGGGTTAGAATGACCATGAGTACAGTAGTAATAATACTTGTCCAAAGGGTATAGGGCATACTAAAAAGACGGGGTTCAGAAGAAACGTTTAATACCCATGGTGAAAACGTCAGCAGAGTTAGTAATAAAACTGCAACTACAATAAAATTCCATTTTCGTTTTAAGTGATTCTTCATTATTATAAGTTTTGGATAGTCATTCCCCCATCTATATTAATTACCTGTCCAGTTGCATAAGGGATTTTATTGTTAGCCAAAGCTGCAACAGCAGTTCCTATGTCCTCTGGAGTACCCCAACGTTTTTCTAAAGCCAACCCTTCTTTAAACAACTGGTCGTATTTTGCAATAACACCGGCGGTCATATCAGTTTTTATGACTCCTGGTCGAACCTCATAAACAGGAATTTCATATTCTCCCATTCTACTGGCCCATAACTTTGTGAGCATGGATAAACCGGCTTTGGAAATACAATATTCACCGCGATTTATTGAACTGACTGTGGAGGAGACCGAAGAAATAGTAATGATTGAAAAAAATATATTTTTTGATTCGGCTTTTTGTTTGATCATCCAATTAGCAACTTCTTGGGTTAAGAAATAGGGTCCTTTAAGGTTTATGTCCATTACTTCATCATAACTTTCCTCAGTTGCTTCTAAAATATCTTTTCGCTCTTTTGGTGCGATTCCTGCATTGTTTACCAAAATATTCAATCTTCCAAATTCGGATTTTAATTCAGATAAGATTCTAGAGCGATCCTTGTTGATGCCAATATTTCCTTGACAATACAGTACTTTATTTTGCTTCGTCTGAAGCGAAAGCAAAACATCTTCCACTTGATTTTGTGGGCGCATTCCATTAACTGCCAAGTCAAAGCCTTCTTTTGCAAGCGCTTTGGCAATTCCAAGTCCGATACCTCGAGTACCTCCGGTAATTAAAGCAACTGGATTCATAAGATTAGGTTAGATTAGGAATTGTTACCCATGTTTTTTTGGCCCAGCTTTCCAGTCCTTTTTCAGCCAGCTGAACTCCTTTAGCTCCTTCCAACATATTCCATGGAAACGGAGTGTCACAAACAATGTGTTTTAGAAATAATTCCCATTGTGCTTTAAATGCATTATCAAAGTTCTCTTGTTCGGGCATTTTACTCCATGTATTATAAAAATCTATAGGATTTGGAATGTCTGGATTCCAAACGGGTTTAGGAGTATTTCCATAAGTTTGTGTCCAACAATCTCTAAGTCCAACCATTGCAGAACCTTTGGTTCCGTCAACCTGCATGGTCAATAAATCATCTCTTCGAACACGCGTAGTCCAAGAAGAATTAAATTGTGCTATAATTCCACCCTCCAATTCAAAGATAGCATAAGCGGCGTCATCTGCAGTACATTTATAAGGATTTCCCTCTTCATCAATTCGTTTAGGGATATGGGTTGCACCTAGACAAAAAACTCCTTTTACACTTCCAAAAAGATGATCTAAAACATAACGCCAATGACAAAGCATGTCCACTATAATTCCTCCATCATTTTCTTTTCTGTAATTCCAACTTGGTCGTTGAGCAGGAACAGAATATCCTTCAAAAACCCAATATCCAAAATCTCCTTTGACCGATAATATGTCTCCAAAAAAATCATTTTGCATCAAGCGTTTGAGTTTAAGTAAGCCGGGTAGCCAAAGTTTGTCTTGTACTACACCGTGTTTGACTCCTGCTTTTTCACATGCGTCATATAAATCCAGTGCGATTTTAGTTTGAGTAGCCACTGGCTTTTCGCAGTAAATGTGTTTTCCTTTAGCAATAGCTTTATGGATAGCCTCTGCACGTCTGCCTGTTGTTTGAGCGTCAAAATAAACAGTATACCTAGCATCATTTAAAACGCTGTCCAGATCGGTTGTCCAGTTTTCAATACCGGTTTGTTTGGCTAGTTTTTTCAATTTAGTTTCGTTGCGACCCACGAGGACAACATCAGGAAGAATAACTTCGTTAGCATTGATTTCGACACCTCCTTGGTCTATGATTGCAGCGATTGATCTAATTAGATGTTGATTTGTTCCCATGCGGCCAGTTACGCCGTTCATGATTATTCCTACAGTATGTTTTTTCATTTAAAGTTTATTTTAGTGGTCTTAAGAAATCCTGCGGATGAATAAAATCACTTTGGTTTTGTTTCTAATTTTAGGTATGTTCAATATAAGCTTGTTTGATCTGTTTTAAATAATCTTCTTGATTAATTCCCCAAAGCCGTTCCGAGAAAATTTCTACTTCTATTGGACCTTGAAAACCGGCTTTTTCTGTCCACTTTCGAATTTCTCTTACCGGGATTGACCCTTCACCCATGAGTCCACGATCGGTCAGCATGTCTGTGGTGGGTGAAAGCCAATCACAAACATGGAATGCGAAAATATTATTGTGTTTACCGCAACGTTCAATCTGCTTTTGAAGTTGATTGTCCCACCATAAGTGATAAACATCTATTGCAATTCCTATAAAGGGATCATCAATTAATTCTGCCATGTCATTGGCCTGTTCCAGAGTTACTATAGCTGATTTATCTCCAGCATACATAGGGTGAAGAGGTTCAATGGCGAGACGGACATTTGCCTCTTTAGCATAAGGAAGAAGGTTTTGAATACCCTCTTGAATTTGTGATCGTGAAGTCTCTAAACTTTGTTTTGGATCTGCTCCACAGACCAAAACAACTAAAGGAGCTCCAATGGCTTTTGCTTCGTCTATGGCTTTTTTATTTTCTTGGATAGCCTCTTTTCGTACTGATTTAGACACAGAAGGGAAAAATCCTCCTCGAACTAAAGAAGTTACTTTGAGTTGGTGATCTTCCAAAGCTTTTTTTACGAGTTTAAGGTCTTGATTTTCGAGTAAATGCCGCCAAATTGATAGGTGTGGAATTCCTACCTTATGATATTCCTTGATACAGGTATGCAAATCCCAAGGTTTTGTAGTTTGCGTGTGAACACACAATCGATTTAAATCAATTTTATCTTCCATCATATGAGAGATTAAAACATGCCATTAGTGAATCGAAGATAGGGTTCTCCATGAATTAGTTTTTGAACATATAAAGCCACTTCTCTAATGTGATAATCTCCCCACATACAAGATTCACCTTGTGCAATTTTACTTCCTTTAGGCACGTAATCCCAACCGTTGGGTTGATGGTATATGCTGTGAAGTAAAAGTCCCTGGTGGTTTTCATCTGTGCTAAGGTAGGGTTCTTCTAAAAGGGAATTTAAAACAGTAAGTCCAGCTTGAATGTAGTGTTGCCCTTTAGCGTCTCCTTTATTTTTTAAATAATGGCCAAAACGAAGAAGTCCTTGTGCGCCAATTGCAGCACCTGAACTATCTAAAGGTTCCCAGTCATTGAAAGGATCGGCAGGTTGATTAAGATAATCACCAATTTTATGAAGATTAGGTGCCCCCGTATCCCAATAACATACTCCGCAAGCAGGCGTGTGCTCAATATAAAAATCACAGCATGCTTGGGCAGCTTTTTCCATGGTCTTTATGATATTTTCTTTACCACCTAATGTTTCAAAAGCAGAATCTTCGAGATCAGCAAATGCTTCAAGTTCTTCTGAAAAACCAAGCATGGCCCAAGCAAGGCCCCGAGTCCATGTAGAAAAACCTGAATACCCTTGTTGTGTATTTGGGCAGCGGTATTGACCGTCATTAGTATTAAAAATACTTTCGTGTGCAGTTCTTCCCCATACATCATAGGTGTCCCTCCCTTCGCCGTAATAAATAGAATATTTTGCAGTTGATACTATATGTTGTAAAGCGCGCTCTAGAAGACTGATTTTTATATCTCCTTCAGCATGATAGCGATGACCCATTAAATGGGAGGTCACTAAAATCCTACAAGATCGAATCGTATCTACAAAAAGAGAATGGGGCCCGTTGAACGAATGAATAAATCCTCCTTCTGGAATGCTGGTCCAACGGGAGGCTTGTACAGCCCCAGAGATTTTGATTGCCAAACGATAGAATTCTCTTTCCCAAGCATTATCCGCTATCTTCCCTTCATGCATGAGTCGAAGTAAATTCCCATAGGTACTTAAATTATTAAATCCATGATCATGAACTCCAGTATGGCTTACATGGGATGCCATTTTATCAATTGTATTTTTTTTGGATTGCTCTAGGGCTTTTTTGTCACCGGTAGCATCAAATTGTAAAACCCCAGACCCAAATTGAAAACCATGAGTCCACTCTGTCCAGCCTCGAGAGGTGTAAGAACCGTTTTCTGTAAAAACAGGAGCTCCATTGTTAGGGTCATAGTTTTGTTCTATGGAATGTATTTTTTTTGCCGAGAGTTCCCAAAACCGTTTCAATTTTGTTTCTAAATCCTTGGGCTGGATGTTATTTTGAATTCTAATCATATAAAGTGTAGAATAATTGTTTTATTTTCTTCCGTTAACGTTAACGAATATAGTATTTCAATTATTTTATATCAAGATTTTTCAAGAGTCATTTAAAATTTCACGTACTTTTATTCTATTGATCAATTTTTTAATGCTGCAAAAAGGATTTTTAATGTACCTTAATAAGGGTGCTGAACAGGAGTACGAAAAGCGCCACAATGAGCTATGGCCCGAATTAGAATCTACTTTGAAAGCTTACGGAATTTCAAACTATTCGATATTTTTAGAGGAAGAGACAAATATTCTTTTTGCAAGCTATCAATGTCCCACTGATTTTGATGAAAACGTATTGGCTAAAGAAAAAATTGTAAAAAAGTGGTGGACGTTTATGTCAGATATTATGTCGACAAATCTTGATTTAAGTCCAAAATCAAAGCCTATGAAGCAAGTGTTTCATTTGAAATAAACGGCTTTCTAATTTACCTCTAAGCTTAAAATTCATGATACATTGATAAAAATTAAACAATGACAACACCAGTTGCCTGGATAGTTGCCTGAACTATGTCACAATTCTACCCCAAAAAGGAGTATATTAATGTACATACTTGAACTTAAATTGATGATTGTCTGCTATTTGTATATAAATACAGGACAATAGAGGACAAAGTAAAAGGAGCCCTGAAACTCCTTGCCAAGAGGAGCGGGTGGTAAAGGAAACTTCTCTCCCTTCACTTCCCACATAAGCAGGGTTAAAAGCGTTCATATTAAAACGTTCCATCAGTAAATTCTCCCGGACCTGAGCTTGAATGGTCTGTCCGAAGGCTAACACTAAAAATATGATTAAATATCTTCTCATCTTAATTAAATATATAGAGCCATCCATCCAATATTTCTTTAGAATCTCCTCCTGCTGCAATTCTATAATAGTAGGGTCCTGTTGGGAGAGCACTTCCTGTTCTAATGTTTTCTCCCCTCCAATCATTTTTATAGTCTTCTGATTTATAAACTAAAACTCCGTCTTGAGAATACACTTTAACACTTGTAAAAGGGTATTTATCAATATTAATAATCTTCCAGG
>Ga0114997_10002105_pt1 | contig 16222 bp, 14 predicted proteins | sample ArcticOcean_MG_C_2_FD_87045 | JGI IMG/M metagenome (GOLD analysis project Ga0114997, IMG submission 87045) | Marine microbial communities from western Arctic Ocean - ArcticOcean_MG_CB4_136 | ecosystem: Environmental > Aquatic > Marine > Oceanic | place: Arctic Ocean: Canada Basin | collected...
CTTAATATATTACTAACGATAATTAAACCTTATCACTAGTAATAACTATGAATAATATAATAACAGACATAAAGGCTTTGCAAGAAGAAACATTATTGAACTTACAAAGCTCCAAGTCCAAAAATACTGTAAGAGCATATAAATCAGACTTCAATGATTTTGGTATATTCTGTGCTCAAAATGGATTTAAGTCTTTACCATCTGAGCCAAAGATCGTTTCCTTGTATTTAACACATTTATCAACAAAAGATGCTAAAATGAGCACGCTACAACGTAGGTTGGTATCAATAGGCGTTATCCATAAGCTAAAAGGGCATTATTTAGATACAAAACATCCTTCAATAATTGAAAACATCATGGGTATAAAAAGAAGGAAAGGAAGCATTCAAAGAGGAAAAAAACCTATATTAATCAATAGTTTAAAACAATTAATTAATGTTATAGATAGCCAAAATAAGGAAGAGATTAAGAAATTTAGGGATAGATCTATAATCTTAATTGGTTTCTCAGGTGGATTTCGTAGAAATGAGATAGTTTCTTTAGACTACGACGATCTTGATTTCGTTCCAGAGGGTTTAAAAATCAATATTAAGAGGTCTAAAACAGACCAATTTGGAGAAGGTTTTACAAAAGCACTGCCCTACTTCGAAAATTCTCGATATTGCCCTGTAGTATCATTGAAAAACTGGATAGAGATATCAAAGATAACTTCAGGCTCTTTGTTTAGGAGATTTATTAAAGGCTCAAAGTTATCAGAAAATAGGTTAACAGACCAAACTGTAGCTTTACTTATCAAGGAATACTTAAACTTGGCGGGAATAGATAGCAAGAATTACTCTGGTCATAGTCTAAGGTCAGGATTTGCAACTTCAGCAGCTGAATCAGGAGTAGAAGAAAGAAGTATTATGGCAATGACAGGCCATAAATCAACTGAGATGGTAAGAAGGTATATTAAAGATGCAAATTTATTTAAAAATAACGCTTTAAATAAATTAAAAATATAATTATCTTTTGTATAAAACTTTCATAGTTTTAAATTTTTTTTTAAAAAAGATTATTTAAAATAATATCTAAAAAAGGTTTAAAACTTTAACAATTTTCAATATTTCTTTTTTATTTAATGTTGGATCAATAGGAATGCTAAAACATTTTTTAGCTAAATTTTCAGAATTGATATAATTATTTTTTTTAAACATGGATTTAAGAGACTCGATTTGATTTATAGATTTTGGATAATGAAAACCAAATTCAATATTATTTTGTTTAAATAAATTAACCAATTCTATTTTATTACTGACCATAACAACATATTGGTGGTAAACAGAGCCTTTGGAATACTTTAATTTAGTTATTCTTCTATTTATTATATTTTCATCATAGTATTTTGCAATTTTTTTTCGTTTTTCATTATAATTTTTTAGTAATTTAAGTTTTTCAATTAAAATTGAAGCCTGTATAGTATCTAGTCTGCTATTAAAACCAACTTGGGTATGCATAAATTTTATTGTTGATCCTAGATTTCTAAAGTTTTTTATTTTGTTATAATGATTTAAATTATTTGTAGTTATTATTCCAGCATCACCATAAGCGCCTAAATTTTTACCTGGATAAAGGCTGAAACAAGATATGTCAGCTAATGATCCTACCCTTTCGTTTCCAAAATAAGCACCATGTGCCTGTGAGCAGTCATCAATAATATAAATATTCTTTTTTTTAATCATTTTTTTTATTTTACTTATATCAACTACAGATCCGTATAAATGAACTGGCATTATTACTTTAGTTTTTTTATTAATCTTATTTTCCAAATCATTAAGTGATATTGTAGGTTTTGATGACTCTATATCGACTAGAATAGGTTTTAAACCAGCATTAATTACAGCGAAAGCTGTCGAACAGTATGTCATTGCAGGAATTATGACTTCGGATCCTTTGGGTAAATTTAATATCTTTAAGGCTATTGTTAAGGCGTCAGTGCCGTTAGCACATCCAATTGCATATTTAGCATCACAAAGAGATGCAAAAGATTTTTCAAATTTAAGAACAAAATCACCAAGAATATAATTATTTTTATTTATTACTTTTTTAATGTTTTTAATAATATTTTTCTTAATTGGTTTATCTTGTTTTTTAATATCTAGAAATTTAATCATTAAATACAGTCTATTTTATTTTTCATAGTTAAATATATTACTAATTATCATTAATATAGTTTAGTAAATTTTAATAGATGGTAATGGAAAGATAAATTTAGTCCCTTTATTTCTAATTGTTTTCTCTCTTTTTAATATTTCATCTTTAAAATGCCAAGGTAATACAAGATAATAGTCGGGATTATATGATCTAGATTTTTTTTCAGAAATAATTTTTATATTTGTACCAGGTGTTTTAAGGCCAAATTTATCTGGATTTCTATCGGCAATATACATTATTTTTTTATGATCGATTTTATAAAACTGTAATAGTGTATTCCCTTTTGTTGACGCGCCATAACCATGTATAATTTTATTTAATTTTGTCTGTTTATTTATAAAAATATTCAATTTCTCCTTTAAGATATTAATTTTTTTAAAAAATTTATCATAAGTAATATAGTCATCTAGTTTGAGTTTTTTTTCATGTTCAATTATTTCTTTAATTTTTTTATAGTTTATTTTTATTTTTGAATTTGATTTTGCAAGTAAGTATTGCTTACTAGCACCATTAATATTGGTTTGATTAATAGTAATTAATTTAAGATTATTTTTATTGAACATGTTGATCAAAACATCTGTTGAATAATATTCAGCATGTTCATGACAAATAGTATCAAACATGTTAAATTCGATTAAAGAAGCTAAATCAGCAAATTCTAAAAAAAATAACCCATCATCATGTAAGAGATCATGAGCATCTCTTAAAAACTTATTTGGATTTGTTACATCGTAGAAAACTGATAATGCAGTAATAATTTTAAATTTTTTTTTAGTTTTTGATAATATTATTTTTTTTGAAAAAAAATTATTAGAAAAGAAATTTATTTTTTTATAATATTTTTTATATTTGTTTAAAATTGGATCTACACCAAAGGTGACAATTTTTTTATTATAAAAATTTAATAATGTTCCATCATTGCTAGCGATATCTAGTACTTGGTCGTTATTTTTAAGTTTGCTAATTTTAGATAAATATTTTGTGACATCTCTTACATGACTTATCATAGTTTTATTAATACCAGTTCTGTATCCATAATCTGGACCATACATATATTTTAAACTGTATTTATCCTTAAGCTGTACCAGTTTGCATTCCTCACATATTGCAAGATTGATAAACGCTTTCTTAACTTTTTCACTTTTTTTAATAAATTTTCCTGTGTAAGATTGATTGCCAAGTGAAAATAATTTTTTAAGATCATGACTTTTACAATTTCTACATTTTTTAAGTTTCATAAATAAGAATTAGATGTATACTAAAAAATAAATGGACTTCTATAAAAAAGTAATTTTTGTTTTCATTATATTTATTTTTTTTACAGCAGCTTTTGTAAAATTAATTGAACCTGTTTTTGAAAGACAAATATCAAAAATTTTTGAAGGAAAAAAACTATCAGATAAAATGAAAAAAGAGCTAGAGAAAAGCACAAAAGATTTTTCTCCAGAAAAAAGAGAGTTCTACAAAAATATAATTAAGGACACTTATAAAAAATGGAAACCTTTAATCGATGAAGCAATAATAGAGGCTAATACCGAATTAATAAATAATTAACTCACAAGACATTTTTTTGGAAGATAAATATAGAAATTATTAGGAATTTTACCATTATATCTATTAAGATTAATTGTTTTTGATAAATAATAGTCCTGTAAATTTAATATTTTTTCATTGTTTTCAAAAGTCAAAATTAACAAATTATCATCATTAATCAATTTTTGAATATTATTAATTAAATTTGGTTCAAAATATTTCATCAAAACATCTTTATGTGTTTGTATAATAAATGGTATCAATTGAATCTTTTTAAAATCAAACAATACAAAGAAATAACTATTACTTGTTAAATTTACTGCATATTCAATTTTACAAGCTTTTTTAACTTTATTTTGATAGTTGATATATTCGATTAAAGGATACCATGTATTTCTATCCCATTTTTGATATGAAAAGTAAGGAATATCTTTTTTTTTGATTTTACTATTAATTTGTTTCAAGTCTTGATAACGAATAAATCTATTACCATTAAAGTGAGAGTTTGTCATTTCAAATGAAAAAAGACTAAAAAAAATAATAAAAGAAATAATAAAATTAAAAATAAATTTATTTTCTTTTTTTTTAAAATTATTAATTACGTAAAATAATATAATTATGCCCAGTGATAAACTTGTGGCTAATTTGTCCATTCCATATAATTGTGATTTAAAATTTAATGAAAATACAAGCAAACTTAACACTAATAAATTTTGATTTATTTTTTTATAATTTCTTTTAATTAAGTGAATAAAATTGATAATTAGATAACTAATATTAACTGTAAAAAGAATAGTATAAAAAATAAATTGTGGTTCATAAATAAAATTTGAAAAAGAATAAATATATAAAAAATTTAAATATTCTAAAAATTTATCTATTAATGAAATTTTATAATGATCTGATAAAATAAATGGAATTTTTTGATACAAAAACCAGGTTTCAAATAAATTAAAATAAACTAAATATATAAAAAATAAAAAAATAACTAAAAAGAAGCCACTTATTAAATAAATATTTTTTTTTATATAATTTAAATTCTCTTTTTTTAAAAAAAATAATAAAGTTAGTAATGATGTTAAGAATAATAGGATTACAAAATTATATATTATAGTTAAAGAAAAGTAGGACATCCCCAACATAATTCCAGAGATAAAATTTTTCTTAAAATTATTTGATATGTAAAGTCTATAAAATAAAACAACGAAAAAAAAAGATACAAAATTTGGCCAAGGTGATGTCGCCCATGGATATATTAAAAAAATAGAAAAAGATGAAAATAAACTATAAAAAAAATTATTAGTTAATTTATAAGTTATATTTCCAATCAAATATAGACTGATTGCATAAATTAATGATGTAAAAACAACCAATGAAAAAATATTTTTATCAAATAAAAATAATACAAATGAATGAATTAATGTTGTACCTAAGCCATATTGTATAAAAATTTCCTCAAATGGTTTTTTTCCATTTAATAATTCAAGTGCGTTAGAAAAAATAAAACCCCAATGATAACCATCATTAGTAAATTGTCCCTGCCATATACCACCAATAATTGAAATAATAGGCACAACAAAAAAAAGTAACATTATTTTTTTTTTTAAATACATCATTTTTAAATATAGAAAAGAGTTAATAAAACTGTAAATTATTAATTATACTTCATAAATTATCTGCTAAAAGAATAACATGAAAACTATAATTGCAATACCAACTTATAATGAATTTGGCAATATTAATGATCTTATAGAATCAATTTGTTCTGAAACTGTTAATTTAGATATTTTATTTATTGACGACAATTCATTTGATGGAACATTAGAATTAATTAAAAAGCATATGAAAGAGAATAGTAATATTAAATTAATATTAAATAATAATAAAATGGGTGTTGGAAGTGCTCATTTAGATGCAATTAATTATGCATATAAAAATAATTATGAAATATTAATAACAATGGATGCTGATTTTACTCATCATCCATCATATATAAATTCGATGATAGAAGCTATGTGTGACAATCATGTTGTGATTGGATCAAGACATGAAAAACGAGACTCAATAAAATCTTGGCCTTTATTTAGAAAATTAATGACTCAATCAGCTTACTTTTTTACAAAAAATTTATTGAAAATAAATTTTGATGCTACTAGTGGATTTAGATTGTATAATTTAAGAAAAATTAATCCCAATTTTTTTAATAATACTAAATCAAAAGGATATTCCTTCTTTATTGAAACTGCATTTAAATTTAATAAAACCCTAAATATTAAAACATTACCCATTGATATGCCAATAAGGTTTGCGGAAAAATCAAAGATGGAAATCAAAGATATGATAACTACAGTTTTATTAATGATAAAATTGTTTTTTAAAAAATTTTAATTTGATTTAAGATGTTTTTTTTGTAAAAAAAATGTATTTAGGGGAAATTTTTTTTCAACTCTTTTTAACTTTTTTTCATCAGTGCTGTAGTAATAATCATTGTACGAATGTTTTTTTAAAAATCTTTTAATTTTCAATATATCCTGATTGGTTTCTAGTATTATAACAGGTTTAGAGTGTCTTATTATGTTTTTTAACCCTTTTATTACCTGTAATTCATAGCCATTAGTATCAATTTTTATCAAGTCTATATTTGTTTTTATTTTATTAATCTTTTTAATATAAATTTTTTTTTTTATAACAGAAATATTTTTTCTAAATTTAAAATCAAGGTTAATTTGTTTGTTTAGATAATATTTGTCAAAAAAAGAATACGTTGTTAGATCATATTTTTTTTCAAAAAAATTATATTGTGGCATGAATATATCACTTTCAAAGTTTTTAATACCGATTCCATAGGGTTTTATAATTAATTGTTTTTTTTTTAAACTTTGGAGTATTTTTACATATCTTTTGTCAGGTTCAAAACAATAAATTTTCTTTACTGATAAATTATTTAAAAAATATTTTGAAGCAATTCCATCGCTAGCTCCAATATCATAAATTGTAATTTTATTTTTAAAATTAATTAATTTAATTCCTTCAAAATCTATTTCAAAAATGTTTGTGAATCTAATTAATGATCTAGTAATCAAATATAATAATGGATGACATCTAACAATTTTCTCAATTGTGTACAATAATCCATTTTGTGTCTTGGACTCTTTACTTATTCTTAAATTTTTATTCATATATTTATTCAATAAATAAGAAAGTATTAAGTATTTTAATCCAGGAATAGCTCTAATTTTTTTCTTATTTTTTAATATTTAAAAATTAAATCATTATTACAGCGTTACTCCCATGTAGGCTTATAATTACCATTTGGATTCATTGATTTTTCAATAATATATTTAGCGACATCCACACAATTGAATAATTTAAAATATTTTTTTTGACCATTAAAAGCAATTTTTTTTTGTATAGAGGTATTTTTTTTATAAAAATTTAATTTTTCAGATAAATCTTGATTATTATCAAAAAAAATCATTTCATCTTTATTAAAGAAATGATCAAATTGTTTCTTATTATCCATAAATGTAAGGAGGCCATTACCCATTAAAGATGCAATTCTGTTACTAGAGGAATATTTTTTTGATTTACCACGATTAATATTTACTGCCATATATGAATTCGAAATTGCACTATAAAAATTTTCAGACCAGACTGGGTTTCTATCGTTAAAACCATAAATATCAAATTTGATATCCTTATTTAACTTCAAAATTTTTTTTATAACCCCCTCTCTTTCATCAACTTTTCCTGTTTTAATATTTCCTCTATTTACACCATGACTTATAGCAATAAAAACATCATGTATAAAAACTTTATTATTATAAATACTTAGTTTTTCTATATTTTTATCAACTGGTGTTGGTAAAAATTGATAATTAACACGAGGATTTTTAGCAGAAACTTCATCTGGGTGAGTTGAGATAAAAAAATTATCAATATTTGAAAAATTTACTTTTAAATTATCAAGATTTTTATAAAAATCTGGTCCATTAAAACTTAAATTATCTTCATACCATTGTGAAATAACTACATTTTTATTGATGTGTTTTATTTTTTCATAAGTTTTATTATAAATATTATGAACATGACCCATTAAGACCAAGTCAGGTCTGTAATACATAGCTTTCTCAAGTAAAATTTTATTTAAAACATCTTTACCTCTAACAGGATTGTAATTTATAATATCCCTATCACTTAAGCCCTCAACATCATGACCAAGTCTAATTATGCCATTTTCTAATTTTTTACCAGTGGAAATAAAATATATTCGACCACCAATTTTTTCTGCTCTATTAAAAACATGTAAAATTTTAAGTTTTGCATTTTTGTTTATATTGAAATTTTTTATTGGATTTAAAAATTGATTCCTATCTTTGTCTAAAATAGCAACGTTGTTTTTAATAATATGTAATGGATTAGTGAGATTTATTTTTTGTACTTCAGATAATTTTTTTTTATTTTTAATTAATTCATCTACTTCTTTAAAAATACATTCAGAAGTAACCCTACTTAATATTATTGGTGTTGCTATAGTTTCAGGTAAACCACCTTTTCTCGATATAATGACTGCATTTCCTCTTGATCCAGCTTCCAGAGATGATCTTCCAAATGGCTCCTCCCAAGATGAAGGGACAACAGTAATAGATGATTTATTATAAATTTTTAAAACTTTTTCATGTTGAATCCAGCCAGTATATAAAAGATTTTTATGTTTAATAAAAATATTTTGTCTTGGCTCATCACCAATAGCCACGGCCTTCCAGTTCTTGTATTTATTTAATATTTTAATCATCGCTGAGCAAAATATATCAAAACCTTTTGCAGAATTAAGTTTTCCAGAAAAAATAATTAAATTTTCTTTTTTAGGTTTATTAGTAATTTTTTTAATACTAGGATATATTGTTTTAAAATTTGAGTAGTAATTTTTTTCGATACCTTCAAAAAATTTATCTTCTACCCATAAGCTTACAAAGTATATTTGTTCACAAATATTTAATAATTCAATTCTTTGTTTTAACGAAGATGAGCCTTCTAAATTTAGTGGATCATTATGAATAATTAAAAAATATTTTATTTTTTTAAATTTTTTATGAAGATATAAAAGATATGATGGTCTGTTATGAATTTCAACTATTGAAGGATTACCTTTAATTAATTGTGAGGCAAATTTTTTTAAATATATGTTCGTCCGACTTCTAAATTTTACAGAAGGAATCTTTAAATTTTTATAATTTTTTTTAATAATTACATCTTTAAGATTATTTGTTGATCCAAAAATAGTTGTGTTTTTTTTAAATATACTTGCTAAAAAAAAATCTTTAACCCAAATAGATGCAGATCCTGAGTAACTTTTAATAAACTGATCTTTGTGAGGTAGTAATATAAAAATTTTTTTCATAGATAGTTATTTAATGAATCATTCAAATTTATTGTAATATAAAATTATAATAGATAATATCAAGTAAACGTTATTTTAATAAATATGTTTAAAAGAAATAAAATATGAGGATTAATGTAATAGGTTCTGGTTATATGGGTAAGCAAATCTCCGCTTTGTTAAGGTTAATCGGATTTGATGTTCTAATTTGGAATTATAATAATAAAGATTTATCAACTGATATTAATCACGAAACAAGAAAGTTAGAAAAAATTCTTAAAATAAAAGCCTTAGGTACTAGCTCTTTTGAAAATAATTTGAATAAATTTGAAAATAATTTTACTATTGAGACGGTTAAGGAGAATCTTGATATAAAGAAAAAAATTATTGAAAGTTTAAATTATAAAGAAAATATTTTTAGTAATACATCTTCTTTAAAACTATCTAAAATTGGTGATTATGTAAATGGATTTCATTTTATGAATCCTGTGACCACTAAATTTATTGAAATTTGTAAAAGAAATAGTTTTTCTGAAGAAATACTTTTTTCAGTAATAAAAAAGTTAGATAAACTTTCTTACCAAATTATTAATGTGCAAGACACACCAGGGTTTTTAATTAACAAAATCATTTTTAAAGATATTTCTTATTTTTTTTATTTAATCGAAGTTGAAAAATTTGATGTAGAAGAAATTAAAAAATATTATGAAAATGATACTGGTAAAATTAATCCAATTAAATTAGTAAATATTGTTGGAATTGACACATCTTTATACATACTGGAAAATCTAAACAAACACGATAAAACATTTTATATACCAGAAGCACTAAAAACAGCTGTTAAAGAAAACATATTAGGTATTAAAAATAAAAATTTTTTTAGGATTTAACAAATTTCTTTTTTATAGTTGCGTAAATCTCATTAACATTTTTTGGATAATCTTTATTAAATCTAGTTGTCCAGGGGTAAGCACAATCATTTTTATTAGGTATCTTTATACGATCTATGCTTCCTCTTTGTTTAAATGGGTTACCACTGCCAATTGTTTCTGGTTTTAAATTAATATTAACCAAGCTATTTGCTCCAACAAAACTTCCAAAACCTAATATCTTCCCAGGCAAGATTGTTGATCTTGTGCAAACAATTGAAAATGGTTCAATTGTTACTCCGTCTCTAATGTCACTTGGTGGTATTGGGTCATTAGTAAGAATTACGTATGGGAACAACCAAGTATAACACATAATTTTAGAGCCCTGACCAACATGGACATTACTATGTAGTTTTGAGAAGGACTCTATTACACAATAACCTTCAATATCACTAAAGCTCCCTATTTGAACATTATTTCCAATAATAGACTCTTCTCTGACTAAAACGTTATGTCCAATTATAGAATTTTCACCAATGTTACTGCCCTGATATATTATTGAATGAGAATTGATTTTCGTATTTTTTTTAATGATTAGTTTTTTTGAATTAATTTCAGCGTTTGAGAGACCAATTAAACAAAAATCACCTATTACTACACCATCCTCAATAATAACATTATCAAAAATTTTAGCTGTATCAGATATTTTAAGATTTTTTCCCAACTTAGCTTTACTTGAAATATTCATTATAAAAAATTTGTATATATTTGATTTATTTCTACACGATAAATATTGGGATTTCTATTATATCTAAATCTTCTAGTCCCTAAAACTTCTTCAAAAGTAATTTTGTTATTTAACCAGAGGTTAAATTCATTATCTTCTATTATAAAATAGTGACAATTTTCTGGAATTTTAACTTGTTTTTTGAAAAAAACACTATCAGTTTTCAAATTAATGATAATTTTGTCATCTTTATTAGATTTTGCAGAAATAACTATATTGTGATCTAGTTTGTTTGTATTTTTTCTAATCTTATTTTTTATAAGTTTAAGTACATTTTTATTAATTATAATTTTTTTAATTTTTTTTATTTCTTTTAATAAACTTTTTTTTTTATTTATAAATTTAATTAATTCGTCATCAAATTTTTGACTAGATATATCTTCATAATATAGGGATATATTATTATTATTTTTCAAACAAAATGATCCAGATAACATTGTCTTATAGTTATCTGATTGAGACTTATCTTTAATCTTAGAGTAGTTAACAAAATCAACAGGAGTTGCCACACCTTTATTCATTTCACATGTAGGATCATCTAAATGAAATAAATTCGAACCAAAAGGTATTATAATCTTAGGTTTCAAAATCTTTGATTGTTTAATACCATAGTCCATAAATAAATTTTCAATTCTAGTGGCCTCAGATTTATTAATTTTTTTTGTAATTCCATTTAATAAATATGGGTAGTAATTAATATAAGCAAATGGCACACAAGCAACGTCAATGTGACCAACATTTTTCTTAAATGGTATTAAAGTTTTTTCAGTAACAAAGTTATCATTTCCATGATAAACACTCAGGTTATTATTTGATATTAGTATCGATGAGTCAATATCATTATATTCATGCAAACATCCATACACCCAAGTATTATCATCAATATAAGTTTTTTTTTTAGCAGCAATGTATTTAACTTTAATTTTTTCTTTTCTTAAGGAGGATTTAAATTCAGGTCTGCCATCAAGCACGAATATGGGAACTTCTTTCTTTTGGAATTTTCTAAGTAATATTGGATCATAGTGATCTTGGTGAATATGAGAAACAAAAACAGCATCAACATTAAATAATCTTTTATCAATTATTTGATTAGGAAAAAAAATCCAACTATTTCCATAAAAATTTGTGTTATTAATATAGTCAAATAAATATTTTTTTTTATTTAAACGGACTAAAATAGAAGCATGGCCAGTATAAAAAACGCCATCTTCATTAGTTTTTAAAAAATTAGTTAAATCCTTATTTTTTTTATTGACATCTTTACTAAAATTAATGTTCATTAATATATTTTAAATTGATTCCTTAATTTTATATTCTTTTTTAAAAAATATTCAAACTTAAGGACATTACGCTTACCTTTATGTTTTTTATATACTATTAACCATTCAAGAACTTTGTAAATTTACACGCTTCACTCTATTGTGAGCAATAAATTTTTTTGAATTTATATTATTAACTATATATATTTTTAATGATTATTGTTTACCAATAATAACATGTAAACATAATGTAGTATTTATTTTTTATCCAATAAAACCATCAATTTTGTAACTGAAAGATTAAAATTATTATTAAATATAGTGCTCTTTTTTTTTGTTAAAGTTTTTAAAATGTATTTAGCAAGATTACTTAATGGTTCTGTTAAGTCAATTTTTGGAACTTCTAGTGCATGTTGATTAAATTTATTTTTTATAGTTTTATATATTTTAATTTTATATAAAGTTTCATTTTCATCGCAATAAATAGTTGCATGCTCAAAAATAAATTTCATTAATCTGATTTTAGTAGGTGATTTCCATTTATTTTTTATAAAGATATTCATATTTTTATTGTCAGATAGATTAATTTGTATTTCATTATAATTAAGTTTTTTAGGATTATTCTTAAATATATTTATAATATTTAATTTATTATCACCTAACAGATATTTTATAATTGAAATATCGTGTATAGACAAATCCCATAAGACATTCGTATCTATTCGAACAGGTGCTTGCTCCCTATAAGATTCAATAGATTTAAGTTTGCCAAATTTTTTATTAGAGATTATATTTTTCACATATTTAACTGAACCTGAGAAAATAAATGGGAAATCAACGAAAATTTTAACATTATTTTTTTTTGCAATTTTATTTAATTTAAAATGATGTTCAACAGATAAGCATAATGGTTTTTCAACTAGAAGATGGATAGATTTATTTAAAATGAATTTTGCTAGTGAATAATGGGTTGATGTAGGTGTCGCCAATATAATTAACTCATATTTGTTTGAGTGAATTGCTTCTTTAAAATCTTTATAAATTTTAACGCTCGGATAATTTTTCTTTGCTATAGCTAATTTTTTAATGTCCAAATCACAAATCGTAGAGACATTATAGCCATTTGCATTAGAAAAATTCCTACATAAATTAGGCCCCCAATATCCATACCCTATAATACAAACGTTAATCATAATTTTTGAGATCATTAATTATCTTAAGTATAGTTATAAAAATTTCTTTAGTATTAGATTTATATATTTTCTTATAATTTTTTGTTGTGGGTGTCCATGTATTTACCCATTTTTCATCTTTTTTATTTATTATATCCACACTTCTTTTACCTAGTAATAAAGATGTGTGAATGAAAAAACCTGAATGACAGCTTATATTAATATATGAATTTTTTAAAAAATAATAAAAATCATTTATAGGAATATTTTCTATAATGATTATTTTATTATTTATTTTCCTATTATAATTTAAGTTATTAAAATCAATTTTTTTAATATTCAAATTTTTGTAATATTCATAATTATTATTAAAAGATGTTAGGATTATCTTTTTACGGGTTTTTTTTGATAACTGTTTAATTGAATTAGTTAAATCCTTTTTAATGTTTTGAATATCAGTAAATTTTTCATCAAAATGTATTAATATATAATTTTTTAGATTAAGTCTTTGTTTTGATAAATTTTTTTCATTAATATAATATGTTTTATTATTTATATTCTTATAGTATTTTTTTAATTTTTTATATTTTGTTGGATAATGATCATTGTTATTTAATTCAATATAATCTCTATTATATAAAACAATAAAATTAATCTTAAGAATTCTTAAAGTAAATTTCTTAAATTTGAATAATATACTGTTTAAGTAACCTTTTTTTTTATAAATAAAAGTAAATTTGAATTTTGCTTTTATTATCAATAAAACTAAATTAGAAATACCCTTTCCATCAAAGACTATTACTGAATCATATTTTGATAAAAAAAAACTAAATAAATAAATAAACTTATTAATGATTTTATAATTAGTGTTAAATAAATTTACTTTATTAAAATACTTTTGTGTTTTTATAAGTTTATAGTTTTTTTCAGAACAAACAATTTCTTTAAACTTATAATTTTTTGATATTTTATTTATAACATTTGATCTAATTAAAAAGTCACCAAGTCTATCGATTGAAAAAAATATTATTTTATTTTTCATTTATAGAATTAAGAAGATATTTAATATAGCTAGTTTTACTTGGTCTCCAACCCAAATTCATTAATTTTTGATTCACACCAACTAAAATAGTTTTATGTTTATTTTTATTAAATATAATTTTTTTTTTATATTTTTTATTTAGCTCAATCATTAAATCCATTAAATTAATTCCTTTACTAGAGCATATATTATAGACCCCTTTTGAATTATTTTTTAACATCATTGTAATTGCAAATGCTATGTCTTTTATTTGTAAAAAATCTCTTATATGATTTAGATTTTTTGCATAAATTGTTTTTTTTTTACTCTTAAGTTCTCCAAAAATTTTTGGGATAATGAATGACTTATTTTGTTTTTTGTCTGTAAAACTGAAAATTCTACCTATACAGGGCGTTATATGATTTTCTTTTTTTTTAACATAATTTTCAGCCATCATTTTTGTTTTTCCATAATAGCTTACTGGTTTTGTTATATCTGTTTCTTTAATCTTTTCAGTTTTAAATTTATACACATGGGATGTTGAGGCATAAAAAAACCAAACCTTATTTTTAGAATATAAATTTATCGCATTGATGAGATTCTTTGTTCCATCCACATTAACTTTAAGTGAGTATTTCTTATTTTTATTGACATCACCTGTCGGCACAATTGCTGCTAAATGAATTATTGAATCAAATTGGTTTTTTTTTACCCATTTATACACATCGCTGTAATTTTCAATTTTACCACTAAAAGATAAAAAATTTTGATAATTTAAAATTTTCCTTAAATTGCTTCCAAGAATACCAGAACTACCAGTTATACCAATTTTCACAGGTATTTATCAATATCAAGAAGATTTTCTGTAATCATATTAATTTCAATTTTTGAGATTTTTTTAGTGTGGAGACCAATAAAAAAACCTCTATTTTCAACTTCATTTGAATTCTTAAAATCATTTTTTTTGAGATTAAAATTATAAAATTTTGAAGCAGGTTGATTAAGAAAATTTCCACTAATTATAGGTCTATTTTCAATTCCTTTACTTGAAAGATTTTCTAAGAATAAATTTTTTATCTTCTTATATTTATTGTCGATTAGGATAGGTAAACCAAACCAGCTAGGTTCAATTTTTTTATCAATTTTCACAAATTTAAACTGACCATTCCATTTCCTGTGATTTTCTAAATTTTTGATTATTTTGTTTCTATTTTGATCTCTAATATCCATAAACTTGCTAAGTCTCTTAAATTGATTAAATGCTATAGCTGATTGTATTTCTGTGGGTCTTACATTGTATCCAGGACCAATAAAAAGAAATCTTTTGTCTAATTTATTAAATTTTTTACTAAGCTTTTTATGAAAAGTTGTATTCCTTGACCAACCGTGAGATCTCAAACTTTTCAAAATATTGTAATCATTTATATCATCACAAACTACCATACCACCTTCACCCGATGTTATTTGATGGGAATAATAAAAAGAATAAGTACCAAACTTTCCAATAGTGCCTAACTTTTTTCCACTATAAGATGCCCCTAAACTTTCGCAGGTATCTTCTATAAGTATTAAGTTATGTTTATTTATAATTTTTTTTAACTTATCCATATTAGCAGATATTCCCAGTACATGAACAAGCATAATTGCTTTGGTTTTTTTTGTAATTTTTTTCTCAATCTTATCTAGATCTAAATTAAAGGTATCTAACTCCACATCAGCAAAAACTGGTTTTAAATTATTCTGAATTAATGGCCATAGAGATGTTGACCAACAAACTGCTGGTATAATTACCTCATCCCCATTTATTAATTTATTTTTAGCCAACGGATTTGTTAAACAAGAAATTGCTAATAAATTTGCAGAGGATCCTGAGTTAGTCATAACCGCGTATTTAGAACCCATTTTTTTAGCAAAATATTTTTCAAAATTATAAGTTATATTTGACATTGTAATAAATTTTGACTTCAATACATTTATTCCAACCTTAATATCCTGGTTATTAAATGCA
>Ga0114997_10002109_pt1 | contig 16213 bp, 2 predicted proteins | sample ArcticOcean_MG_C_2_FD_87045 | JGI IMG/M metagenome (GOLD analysis project Ga0114997, IMG submission 87045) | Marine microbial communities from western Arctic Ocean - ArcticOcean_MG_CB4_136 | ecosystem: Environmental > Aquatic > Marine > Oceanic | place: Arctic Ocean: Canada Basin | collected...
CTTCGTCTTCGTCTTCTTCAGATTCTCTTCTTCGAGAAATCGCGTATACCGTTCGTACTGAGCGTCTCTAAACTTTGTCTCGTAGTAGTTTTGGACGTAAAAACCAACTCCGGCACCGACGAGCGTGAAAGAAACGAGCGCTTTTAACGACGGCGTGGGCGAGGACATTCAAATGATGTGTGTGTGTTGTGTGTGCGCGTGCGCGTGCGTCGAAGTGTGGAGAAATGGCGATCGTTTTAAGTTTTGAATTCGAAAACTTTCTTTTCCCTAAAAGTGCTCAGATTTGTTTGAATATCGCTCTAATACATGTAAAGGCTTTAGCGGGCGGTGGTTTTATATACACATTTAATCTCTCTATCTCTCTTCTTTATTATTTCTTTATCATTTTGTCGTCTCTTTGCTTCACGAGCTGCTGGACTTCCCGGATCAACTTTTCGTGTTCGAGACACGGCGTTCCGTTTTCTCGTCCTCGAACGCAGACGTATCCGTTCAAGGAGTCGATTTCTAAAAGCGCGCCGGCGTCGAAATCTAACTTTGTGCTCGGGAAGTGCGCGCCGTACGTACGCAAACCGGAGAAAACGACGTCGTAGAAATTTTTAGGCATTTTCTTGAATCCGTCTTTGTGTGATGGTTGTAACGCGGCGTACATTTCGTGGTACAAAACATCCATGCGTGTTCGCAAGTCTTTCGTATCCAACAACCCGTCGCAGTTGCAGTCGCCGACGATGGATAACAAGTTCGCCACGCAATTGATGAAGTATTTCCTCAACAGAGTGTACTCAAAATCCTCATCCGGTTGCGAGTTCGCGCCAATCGACGTCAACAGCGCGTGCACTCTCTTCGCCTCGTCCGTGTTCGGCATCGCCCACGGTTTCTCTTCGTTTTTCACTTTGATGGTAAACCTCTCGCCTTTCCCGTCCGACGCGTCGACAAAGTCGTAACTTTGCGGAATCACGCACGGTACGTACCCGTTCCCTAACCCCTTAAATATCGGCTCAACGATCCCGTTGTGCAACATGACGGCTATTCTTGGCGTCGGAATATTCGCTCGCGTCATTTCCTCCACCACTTTGTCAAACGCGTACGTTTTCACCGTCACGAAAACGTAATCAAATCGAAACTCTTTTCCCTTGTTCTCTCGCATCAACTTCTGGAATCTCTCGTCCTGGTAAGAATCGATGTGCGCGATTTCGTGCTCTTCCACCAACTTCGCCACTATATCTCTCGTTTTATCACCACCAACTCGTTTTCGTCGTCCGGAGCCTTTCAGAAACACCTTTGGAGGATGCGAAGGATTTGGAGGCATTTCCCCAATGCCTTCATCATCACTGTTCTGATTTTTGGCGAATTTCACCGCCAACCACGTCCCTAATCGCCCCGCGCCGACGATTAAAATCGAAACACCACCATTATTACCACCACCACCTCTCACAGGTGGTGGTGCAGTTGGAATCGTCGTTTTAGAGGAGAAGCAGCAGACCGGGCAGAATCCAAACATACTCCTTTATATTTAGTAGTTTTCAGAGTGTGGTGCACCCTTCCCCAGAAAGAAAGAAAAATTCACCTACGCGTACTTTTTTAAAAACCCTAAATGTGCGAATTCAAAAAAAAAAAAACTCGCGCGAGAACTCAAATGTCATATCTTTCGTCGTTAGTGTTATCGTTTCTCTCTCTCTCTTTGACGACAAAAAAGGAGTTTAAAATAATGTCGTCGTTCTTTTTTACAGTTCCCGAGGAGATTCAGGAGCGGCAGGATTTATACGCGTTGATTCGCCTGTGTGAAGGTGAAAACAGGGACGATGATGATGTCGCGATGATGATTTCCTCTTTGCTCGAGAAGAAACCGTCGCTGGTGTCGATGGAGATGAACGGCGCGACGCCGTTACTCGCCGCAGTTTCTGCGAATAATTTGAAACTGATCGACGTTTTGTGCACGTTTGCACGAAAACGCAATGGAGAATGTGAAGGTTTCGTGGAGTACGAATCCATCGCGAACGACCAGACGGCACTGATCGCTGCAAGTGCGATGGGGTACCAAAAAGCGGTGAAAAAATTGTGCGAAGAGTACAAGGCGGACGCGAATAGAATCACGAAAATTGGAGGGAAAACGGCGATGATGGCAGCGTGCGAAAACGATAAACCAGAGATTGTGGTTTTGCTGAAGGAGAAGTTCGGGGCGGATGTGAATTTGGAGGTGCGGAAGAGTTCGCGCGTTCGAGAAGACGACGACGAGAAGGACGACGACGACGACGAAGAACTTTTTTACTCGAACGCAATGTTACACGCGTGCGCGAATAACTCCGTGGCATCTATACACGCTTTGCATCATTGCGGTGCCAATTTGGATTTTGAAAACGAGAAAGAGCTATTTCCTATTTTAGTAGCCAGTCAAAGCGGAGCGACGGAAGCGGTAGAGGCGTTGGTCGCGCTCGGCGCGGATGCCAACGCGTGGGGGATGACGACGGGCGTGTCGCCGTTATTGGTTGCGGTTATGGCGAAAGATGAAAAGACGGCGAAAGTTTTAGTCGAACAAGGAAAGGTGGATGTAAACGTTTGCGGTCCGTTAGGACGGACCATCTTTTGCGAATCCGCCGCGCGAGGCGACGTGGACGCGATGAAGTTATGTAGAAAACTCGGAGGACGATTGACGCTGGAAACGCACACCGGGAGGACGCCGTTACACGACGCGGCGGTTTTTAACAACGCAGAAGCATGCGCGTGGTTGTGCGAACGCGGTGCGAGAGTAGATAGGGAAAACGCGTTCGGCGAAACGGCCATGTCCGAAGCGGCGTTGCACGGCGCCGCAGACGCCATGCGGTTTTTGAAAGCCAAAGGCGGGTCGGTAGATTTTGAAACGAGCACGGGCGTGATGCCGATTTTAAACGCGAGTTTGAGCGAGCACACGACGAAGGCGTTGAAGTTCATAGTCACGGAGTTGAAAGCAGATTCGAAGAAACGCAACAGATTTGGCGAGAGTTGTTTGACGGTCTGTTCGAGAGAAAACAACGTGAAGGGGATTAAAGCGTGTGTGGAAGTTTTCGATATGAACGTAAACGACGATAACGAAAGCACGGGCGAGTTACCGTTAGTTTCTGCAGCGAGAGGAGGTGCAATCGACGCCGTTTGGAAGCTGTGCGAGTTAGGTGCCGACGTGAATAAAATTGCCAAGAAAACAAATGATTTCGCGCTCGGCGTGGCGGCGAAAAACGCGTTTTGGCGCGTTTGCGCCGAGTTGTACAAGAAAGGCGCGGATGTGTTTTTAGAAAACGCTATTCACGAAACACCGTTACACTGCGCGGCATTGAGCGACGACGAAGATACGATTGCGCGTTTGCTCGGCCAGTGCGGTGCTGTGGTTGATCATCAGAACGAACTCGGCGAAACGGCGTTATATTTTGCCGCTCGAGGGAATAAAGTAAACGCTACGCTGGCATTGTTGTCGCACGGCGCCGCGGATGGCTTGACAACACATGAGTCTGCTTACACGCCTTTGATGATTGCTATTGAAAACAAAAATATCGAATGCGTGGAGGTTTTGCTAGAAGCTGGAGCGAGCGCTCTACAAGTAGACGCGACGAATGAAACGGCTGCGATGAAAGCCGCGAGAGCGCAGAATTGCGACGCGTTGCGAAGGATCATCGAAATTGTAGACACCGAATCCGATTTGCACAAGTATTTATCCATTGAATCTACGACTGGTGAAACAGCGTTAACTATAGCGGCCAAATTGAATTACGTGGATGTTGTAGAAGTTTTACTCGACGTCGATGCGACTTTGTTGACACAAGAAACGACCGCGACTTCGCAAACGGCGTTAGTAGCCGCCGTGGACGGAGACGCAGTTACGACGTTGGAGTTTTTCTTCTCTCGTCTGCTCACTGCGGGTGACGAGGGCGACGCCACGTTGAAGAAAATTGCAAAAGATATCGTCGACTACGAAAATAAAGTTGGACATACGGCGTTAATTAAAGCGTGTTTGCTCGGCCACCAGGATTGTGCGCGAGTTCTACTCGACGCAAACTTGTGCGATGTGAATCGAGAATCTCGAGTACCAGCGGGCGAGGCGAGCATCACGTTGACGCCACTTCTTGCCGCAATTGAAGGTAAAAACGCGCGTCCGATTGTATCCGGTTTGTTCGAGAGAGGATGCGATATCAATTATTCGAACCGAGATGGGGTTACCGCTGTCATGCACGCAGCGAGTTTAGGCCGGACGCAAATCATCGTTTCCCTCGCCGGCTACGGCGGCGATGTGAATCAAGCGACGCTAAAGTCGATGAGCGAAGAAACTCGATCATCGAGTGTAGAAGAAGTAAAAGCGATCAAAATAGAAGAACCATCGACGAGTGAGCAGCGCTCAGTTTTGCCAAATGTTTCACGAAACTCAGCTTTAATCGCTGCTGTTTTGAGCAAAAGTTACGATATCGTTGAATCTCTGAACCGTTCGGTCGCCGAGCGCGACGTTGAAGTAAACATCACAACTGCGCTCATCACCGCCGTTGAAAACGCAGTAGATGAAAAGATGGTCAAGTTGCTCGTAACACTCGGTGAAGACCCGGCGTTTGAAACCAGCGATGGTCGCACGCCGTTATCCGTGGCTTTTATGAGTGGAAAGTATGACATTGCAAAGTTTTTGTTGAAGCAACAATCGAAAACGCGAGGAAAATTGAACATCGACTCGCAAAATCGTGACGGCTTGACAGTTCTGTCCATTCTCACTTTAGCGGGGAAGAACGATGGTATCAGGGCGATATGCGCGTTGCCTTTCAGTGCTAATCCAAATCTTGTAGATAGAAATGGTCGAACGGCTTTGACCTTAGCGGCTCGATATGCGAACGAGGCTAGAGCTGGACCGTTTCCGTGCGTCTGGCGCAACGGCGATAAAACCCTTCGAGTAGACCCGAAAACGACGTTCGAAGTTCTTCTTTCAGTAGGCGCTAAGCTTGATCAAGAAACACCGTTACCGCACGCGTATAGCGCGATTCATGAAGCGGCAAAGTATTGCAAAGACAAAAATACGATAAGTATCTTGATCGAATTAGGCGCCGATCCGAACGCGATCGATAGCCTCGGGTTCACGCCGCTCATGAGGGCGGTAGAATTCGGGAATCTCGCCGCGTGTGAGGGGCTGTGCGAGCATCCGAAGACGGAGAAAGATAAAGTTTTACCTAGAAAAGATGCGAGAAGAACGTCACAAGGAATGGAGTGCGCCGCATCGCACTCCGCTTTAACTTTAGCGGCTACTGTGGACGATCCGAACAACGTCGTCAAGAAATTGCTCGATCTCGGGTGCGATTACGAACGAGAAACACTCGATGGTGATATCGCCATTTACTTTGCCGCGAATGGTGGGAATTTAAGTGCCATTTCTGCGCTACTCGCCACTCAAACCTTGGCCAAGAAAAGCTTACACGCTACGATTCTTTGTCGAATCGCGTCTGGAGATGGATCGGCGGCGGAGCCATGTCGTACAATGCTCTCGTTCCCTAACACCGTCGATAGTGAAGTTGAGTGCCCAATTCAAAAGCAAACTGCGATTGTTTCTGCGTGTTTTACCGGTCACGAAGAGATCGTGCAGGCTTTAGTAGAATCTGGAGCGAGAATAGATAGTTTTGGGTCGAACGGCATTGTGCCAATCGTCGCGGCTATTCGCCGAAAGCGACATTCGCTCGTGAACTATCTCATTTCGAAAAAATGCGAGATTAACATGATACCTACTGCGTTTGAATCGCCTTTGAGAGCTGCCGTAAAAGGGGACGATAGCGTGTCTATAAACGCTTGTTTAAACGCAGGTGCAGATATTGAAGAGATTGATGCGGCTGGTTTATCGTTGCTTCAAGAGGCGGGTCGATTAGGTAATATTTTTGCGCTAAAAACGCTCATCGCTCGCGGCGCGGCGGTGAATAAGGAAACGCCTCTTGGCTCGGCGCTCATCGTCGCCTCTCTTGCAAAACAAATTGAATCTATCGAAGTGCTTAAATCTTTTGGAGCACGATTAGACGCGGAGACGTCTAACGATGATGCAGTCCAAATAGTCGCGGCGACGGTGAACGATTCTGAACTTCTGCGTAAGCTGAATCAGCTCGGTGCGACGATGAACTTTGAAACCAGAGATGGGCGAACGCCCTTGAACGTCGCTTCGCGAGAAGGAAATGTCGATGCCATCACAACTGCTTTAGATTTCGGAGCGACCGTAGATTATGTAAATAGATTTGGTGAAACCGCTTTAGTGCTCGGTATTCACGCTGAGCGCGAGGAAACGTGCAAAATTTTGCTCGAGCGAGGAGCCAACATCAATTTTGAGAACGCAAAAGGCGAGACCTTTTTTATGATGGCGGCTAAGGAGAACGACGTGAAAAAATGCGAACGATTGGTCAGCAAGGGCGCATTGATTGATAAAGTGTCTAATAAGCACGGATTCACCGCGCTCATGCGCGCGGCTGAATTCGGATCGGTCGATGCCGCAAGATTTTTAATCGACAAAGGGGCGAAGCTCTACGCCGAAGCGACGAAAGGGAGAAACGCGCTTTCTGTGGCGCTGGAAAAGGGCGAAGTTGAAATTTTAAAACTTCTCGCGCGCGCTGGCCATGAAATCGAAGCGGAAAACTCGCAGAGACTCACGCCGCTCTGCGTGGCATCTGCCATGGGTGATTTACGCGCAATGGCGTGTCTGTTAGACCTTGGCGCAATCGTCAATAAGGAATCTTCAGCCGGCGTGACACCGCTATGCGCCGCGAGTGAAAAGGGGCGTGTGGATGCTATTCACTTACTTTGCGATCGTGGTGCTGCTCTTGACTACGAATGTGAAGTGTCGGGCGTGACTGCGCTCATCATGGCTGCGAAGAACGGTCGTCCGGCAGCTATTAGGACACTCGTCGAGCGCGGCGCGAGTGTAGACTTGGAATCGTTCAAATTAGGAATGACTGCGCTCGGCGCAGCCGCTATATCTGGCGCATTTTCTTCCGTACACGCTTTGAACCAAGTTAACGCGAGCGTGAACTATGTCGGAGAATCGAACGGGAAAACTGCGCTCATACACGCAGCGGAATATGACGAACCGGAAGCCATCTCCGTGTTATTGGAAGTGAACTGCGCGATTGATTTTGTCTCTGGATTTGGTGCCAGCAACCGTCACTGCGCGCTGACTGCTGCGGCAAAAGTCGGCGCATTGAAATCGCTTCAATTCCTTCTCGACAACAGTGCGATTCCATCTGTGGAACCAACGATTGGTCGAACTGCGCTCATTGAGGCTGTCGACAATAATCAACTAGAAGCGATTGCGTTCTTGGCGACAGCTCTGAAAGAGAAAGATTACGAAACCTCCGCGCGATACACCGCTTTAGTTAAAGCCGCAATGAATGAAAATATAGAGGCAATCAAAGTGTTGAGAAAGTGTGGTGAAGACATGAACTATGAAAACTCCACTGGAGATACAGCTTTGATCGTTGCCTCTCGACTTGGGAACGTGGCGATGGTTGAGGAACTTCTGGTACCTTCTGATGACGAAAGTTTATCTAACGATGCCACTAAAACGGACGTTTGTCGAAGAGTGAGTGCCGTTGATTACGAGTCTGTTAGGAACGGCGAGACTGCGTTGATTGCGGCTACTTTGAATAATCACATGGATTGTATCAAATTTCTTCGTCGGGAAGGTGCCGTTTTCGACCGCTTCAACCACCGCGGATGCACCGCGCTTTTCACTTGCTGCGAATCGCAAGATACCACAGTCGAGGTTCTTGAGTCTCTCTTATCAAACGGTTGCAGTGCTGACATTCGACGCAACGGTACTGAAGCGACGCCTTTGTTCAGCGCCGCGGAAAGTGGGAGAAATGATTTTGTTTCCTTATTGATTCAACGAGGTGCGGATATCGAGCACGTCGACTCAAAGACTGGTTTGAATGCGCTCGCTGTTGCGATTCAAAACGACCGCATTTCCGTAGTCCAAACTTTAGTAGATGCAAACGTGAACGTAGGTTTTGAGTTACGCTCAGGGGAAACTGCTTTGACATTAGCCGTTCGTTTTGGACGCGCGACCATTTTAGAAATCTTAGTAAGCGCAAAGAGAAAGTGCGACGTGAACAAAGAAACGTCCACCGGCATAGTGCCCTTGCATTTAGCCGCATCGACGGGAAGATTCGAATGCGTAGACGTTCTCGCCAAAGCATACGAAGCTGATGTAAACTTTGAGTCGAAGATCTTCAAAGAAACGGCGTTGATTTGTGCCACTAAAAGCGGCAACTCGGAGATGTGTAGGCGACTCGTCGAATCTGCAGGCGCGGAAGTAGATTTTGTGACTAAATCAGACGGTCTTTCCGCACTCATGGTAGCCTGCTCCATCAACGAACCTGATGTTATTAGAACCTTAATTGATCTCGGGGCGGATCCAGAACTTGAAGACGAGAAAGGTTCGAAGCAAACGGCGCTTCAAGCTTGCGTGAAAGCGAGTGCGATTGATAGCATTGTCGCCTTGATTGAGTGTGGCGCTGATCCAAACTTCGAAGCGTCTTCCACTGGATTCACGGCACTTCTCACTGCCGCGGAGTTGAACTTGCCGCTGTGCTGTAAAACACTCGTCGCTCTCGGCGCCGATCCGAACTACGAGACGAAGGCTCGTGGTTTCACTGCGCTTACGATTGCGGCAGCCTCCGCTTCGCATGACGCCATTAAACGTTTGATTGCCTTGGGTGCATCGGTAAATAACGAAGATGCTAAGTACGGACGCACGGCATTGATTTCTGCCGCTATTGGCATCGAAGATGATGAGTTATGTGCTGCGACGTGCGAGTTGCTTGTCCAAGAAAATGCGCAAATCGATCTTGAGGCGAACTTCGCGATGTCGCCGGAGATGTCCAAACGACCGCAAACTGCGCTCATGAGCGCAGCTGGAAGCACAAAGTACAGAATGAGGGAATTAACTTTGCGTAGACTCTTATTTCTTGGCGCAAAGCTCAACTTTGAAACCGTGGAAGGCGGCACTGCCGTACTCTTTGCTAGCCTCGAGAAGAATTCCGAAAACCTAGACGTACTCGTCAAGGCTTTGGGTGCCGACGTCGACCTTGAGAACAAGTTCACGTTGACTCCGTTAATGTCGTGCTTAGAATACGATTTATACGAATCGTGCGCGAAACTGTTAAAGCTTGGCGCAGATCCATTGAAGGAAAACCGCCTCGGACATCACGCCATGTCTGTCGCGGCGAAGTGCGACTCGAGATCGTCAATCTTGTGCTTACAAAAGGATTTCAAGCTTGACGTAGATGTGCAGTCAAAGATGACAGGCGATCGACCGTTGGACGTGGCCGTGAACTTTGGCGCGAGAGATGCGACGAAGTTGTTACTTTCTTTGGGCGCCGACGTGAACGCGATCAATCCGATCACGCACGAGACGGCTTTGATGCACGCGGCAAAATCTGGTCAGCTCGGATGTTTAGGGCTCTTATTGCGTCAGCCACATTCTGCAAAAACTAAGCTCGTGAACGTAAACGGTGATACTGCGTTGACACTCGCTGCTACACATGGTCGTTTAGATTGCGTGAACGCTCTGATTGAGAAGCTCGAAGAGGCCAACGAGGTCTTGCACGAAACGAAGAATGGGGACACGGCGTTGACGCTTGCAATTGAAAATGGTCACGAGAAGGTCGTTTCGAGTTTGTGCTTGGATGGTAAGGCGCGAATCGAGTACGAATCGAATTCGGGGAAGACTGCGTTGATCGCGGCGGTGTCTGCGGATCGCCCCGAAATGATTCGATTACTCGCAACACTTTCCTCGAAGCAAAAGAAACAAGACAATGCGAATGAAGCTTCTCTCGATTGCGTAGATTACGAAACGACGCGAAACGCACCGGAATTCGTCAAAGCATTGCATTATGCCTCTTTGATGCATCGGCGTAACGCGTGCATTGAAGCGCTCGTAGCTGTTGGTGCCAACGTGGACGGTGAACTATCGAGCGACTTCTCTGCTAAATATGGCAACTACACGCCGTTGATGTGCGCTGTGTTAACAGACAATGTCTTGGCAATATATCAGCTCACCAAACTGGGTGCCAGCATCAATCACGAAAATGCCGCGGGTTTATCACCGTTGATGTTAGCGTGTGAAAATCGTAATGAAGGCGTATACTTTGCTTTGCTAAAAAAAGGAGCGAATCCTCGTTTTGAGACCCGCTTAGGTAAAAACGCACTCGTGGCGTCATTCGCGCCCGACAACAGCGAAATGTTAGAACTCATTTACCACTCGCTCGGTTCCGTGCGAGATGAAGAGTCCATCATTACCGGTGCTACACCTTTGATTCACGCGTTGAATTCTCCGTACTGCATGGAAGCGGTTCCGACACTCTTACGTCTTTGCGAAAACATTGAGCACGAGACACGAGACAGCCGCACGGCTCTCATCGCTGCTGCCTTATCCGGTGTCGCTGATCGCGTCGCTTTATGCTTACGAAACGGTGCAAGAGCGAATCAAGAAACGCGTACAGGCGCAACTGCTATGTCTGCGGTGATTAAAAAGCTTGGTATGCCTATTCAAATGGCTACAGAGGAGTCCTACCAAGACGATATCAACGGCGAGAATGTCTTGAAATTTCTACTTACCAACGCCATCGATAAAGCGAACGTGAATCACGAGAACAAGAACGGTGTAACTCTGTCTATGTTTGCCGCGCGCGCATTCTCGAATAATCCTCGAGTTCTCGCGTTACTCCTCGATCACGGGGCGGACAAAAACGTCGAAAGTTCGAAAGGGTCGACGCTTTTGTTGGATGCGCTTCAGTTTGGCTGCGACGATGCGGTGGACTTGTTGATTGCCGAAGGTGTTGATGTAAATTACGAAACTCGCAAAAATACCGCGGAAGTGTTGACGCCATTAATTTTGGCCGCCAAGCGTGGTTCTGTGTTTCAAATGGAGCAGCTCTTAGCGGCTGGAGCTGACATTAATTACGAGACAAAGGCTGGAGAAACTGCGCTCATGGCGGCGGTTTCAGCATCACGAGCCGACCACGTGTCCACGTTGATGTCCATCGGTAATGCAGATGCGAATTACGAAGTTAAAAACGGAAAGACTAAAGGTGATACCGCTATTGTTCTAGCTGGTCGTTTAGGTCACAAGGATGTCATTCAGCGTTTGATTTCTTCTCACAACGTCGATCCGTCGCGAGGCTTGAGCGATAAGACGACGCCGCTTATCCGCGCGGTGGTTGATGAGGATGCCGACGCGGTGAAGCACATGCTTCTTGCCGGTGTCCCTATCAACGTCGAAAGCGCCGAAGGTTACACACCTCTCGTTGAAGCTGCGAAGAAGCCGTCTCGGATGCGCTGCTTGGAGGCTTTGTGTGACTTCGACGCGTCCATCGTCGATTTTGAAACGAGTCGAGGCTTTTCAGCTTTACACGAGGCGTGTAAAGTCGGTAACGAAGAAGCTGTACTCGCCATGTGCTTGAAATACGGTGCCAATTCGAACAGAGAGAGTGCTCGAGACGCGACAACACCGTTGATGACGGCTGCAGAATATGGCCAAGTTACCGTTGTGGAAACGTTGATCAAGAAGTGCTCTGCGGATGTCAATCGAGAAACAGTCGCATCGAAACACACGGTATTTACGCATTGCGCCTTCAGAGGTAAAACATCTGCATTTTCTGCGTTGGTTTCCAACGGTGCGCTCGTCGACAGAGAAACACAAGATGGACGCACTGCTATTTTATACGCCATAGCGAGAGATGACGCGAAGACGGTCGAAGCGCTTGTGAAAGTTGCCGGCGCAGACGTCGAGTTTGATTCCTCCTTGGGCGTTACGCCACTCGCCGGCGCGGCGACGGCGAATAAACCAAAATGCGTCGAAATGTTGTTGAGTCTTGGCGCTAAGCCGTTGAAATCGTCCAGGTCGAACAAGGTTCCCGTTTTACAAGCCTGTTTGATGGGTTCGATTGAAGCTATGAAAGTATTACCGTCCGGCGCGGGGTTTTGGGACTCAGATCCTCTCGGTAACGGCGAGACGCCGTTATTCTGTGCCGCGCAAAAAGGAAAAGATGTCGCAAAAGTTGCCATCGCGTGTGGAGCGACCATTTCGTACGAGCCAAAGAGTACGAAACGGACGGCACTTGCTATGGCTGGGACTATTACGAAACGATCGCGAGCTTTTGACGCCTTAGTCGCCTTGGGTGGCGTCGCGACGAGCGTTTGCGGAAGTGGCGAAACGGCTTTGGATGTTGCGTTTGCGAACAACTGCGATTGGTGCGCGCCAAATATTCTAGTCTACACGGCGAGTGCAAGCGACCCGAGCGGTGACGTCAATTACGTTTCAACGATGTCAAATGAGACGGGGTTGATGTACTGCTGCCGTCGCGGCCTAGTAGATGGTGCGAAAGCTTTAATCAAACTTCCCGGTATTGATGTGGACTACTCCGCGGCGAAAACTTCACACAGAACGGCGTTAATAGCGGCGTGCGATAGAGTTGAGAAGTCGTCTCTCGCGAACGTCGTTGGTGGTGACATCGAAAATGCCTTGCAAATAATCGATGTTCTCGTGAACGACGCGCGAGCGGACGTCGACTTTGAAACCGAAACCGGTAAAACAGCGCTCATCGTTGCCGCGACGAATAACAACGACAACGTCATCCGCAAACTCGTCGACGTTGGTGCAAACGTGAATCGAGAAAACAAGTTTGGTATTTCTGCGTTTTCGGCGTCAATTGAAGCTTCTGCAGATGCCGCCGGCGCTTTACTCGTTGAACTCGGCGCCGACGCGCATGCCGGTGATAAGATCAGTCACGATACGCCGTTAATACGAGCCGTTCGTATTGGCGACGTCGACGCGGCGAACTACATCTTGGTGAAAACCAAGGCTGATCCGAACGTAGAAACGGATGTCAGCGGCGAAATCGCATTACTCGTTGCGTGTAGAAATGTCGACGTGCCCATGGTGGAACTGTTACTCAACTCAGGTGCCGATGCGAGCCAAAAAAGCTCCGTTACTCGTCTTTCACCTCTGGAAGCGCTGTGCACTTCAAGCGCTTCGACGGAGAAAGCTGACGACATGAAGAATATCGTAAACATGCTTCTCGCGACTGAAATTGTTGATCCAAGTGCCATCGATAAAGTGACGCTCGAAACACCGTTGATGGTTGCGGCCAAACATGGCGACGCACTTGGCGTCGAATGTCTCATCAAACACGCGAAAGTCGACGTGAACGACGAGCGCACCGGTCGCACGGCATTGATCAGAGCGTGCGGGTGTGGTGACGTCGCTGTGCCGGCTGTTGAAAAGCTTTTACAGTTGGGCGCGGACGCGACATTAGACGTGACGCTCGAAGAAGAGAAGACTGCTCAAGTCGAGAAAATTGGTGACACCGCGGTGCACTCCGCGGTTCGATCGAAATCTAACGCGAAGATTTTCATCGTGCTCGCTTCTCTCGGCCAAAACGTCCTCAACGTTGAATCTTCCGATCAAGACGGCTTGACGCCTTTACAACTCGCCGCGTCTTTGAATAGAAACGATGCCATGTCGCATCTCATCGCGGCCCATGCAAAAGTCGACGCCGAATCTCGAATCAACGAGCACACGGCGCTGATGTATTGCGCGGACACGGACAACGCGACTGCCATGATACATTTGGTTAAAAAATGCGGCGCCTCGGTCGATAACGAAACTTCTGCGCACGAGACGGCGTTGACGGTTGCGTTGAAATCTGAAAAATGGCAAAAAGTAACGGACGCGTTGATAAACAACCTCAACGCGAGCGCGACTTTGGAAACCTCCGTTGGAGATTCCGCGGTTTCCGTCGCGTTCGACTCCGACGACGAAGATAAAATCTTAAAAGTCCTGCGCGACGGGAAAGTTGACGTGAACAAGTATCCGTTCACGACTGCGGGAGAGACCATGTTTGGCATGTGCGGCAGACGAAACTGCGCTCAAGCCATCTCGACGATTTCTAAATTCAAAGACACAGAATTTACGAACATTGACTTGAATTCAACTGATGCTACGTCTGGGAACACGGCGCTTTGCCTCGCCGCGGCTTTAGGCCACAGCGAGGTTGCGCGAGCCTTGATTCTCGACGCAGGCGCGGACGCTTCGTACGCTCCGAGTGAAAACGGCAAAGTCGATCCGCTCTGCGACGCGTGCTCGGCGTGCCCATTTGACAAGTTACTCGCGACGATTGAAGTTTTAATTGAGATTGGTAAAGTAAACGGCTCGATGTCCAAAACTGAAGTCGGATGGACTCCGTTGATGCTCTTGGCGGATCGTCCGAGCGATTTTGAAGGCGTGGACGAGAACGTCGCGAGCGCCATCATTGATTACTTGGTTGACGAAGGCCAGTGCGATCCGACGAAAGTGTTTGACGATAATGGCGCACCCAGCGGGTACCACGCTTTTTCTTGGAGTCAACTTCGAAAGAATCTCGTCGTTAGAGATGCGTTATCCAAATACTATTGCGAAGGTGGTGGTAACGAAAGGAAAGAGAAGACATCCGTCGCGGCGAAAAATAACGTCTCAGATATCACCGCTTTGCGTAATTTTTTCAACGCTATCGCGAAGGACGATTCCGAAACCGTCGATGGTTTATTGGCGGTAGGGACCGTTCGCGACGCGAGCGTTTCTTTAGTCCTCGACGACGACGACGGATCGAGTGAACGAGTGAAGGCTATTTTACACGCCGTTCGATCTGGAGCGAATAAGTCCATCAAAGTTTTGGCCAAGCACAAGTGCAATCTCGACGGCGACGGCGCGACGATTCCGATCGTCGAAGCGACGTTTCTGGGTAAACTCGACGTCGTCAAAACGTTGGCATCAGTTGGTGCGAACGTGGATTTGTGCTCAAAAACACACGAAGGCGCGAACGCGTGCGCCATGGCTGCCTTGATCGATCGAGACGACATTTTGCGTCTCTTGTGCCAAGACTTCAAAGCAACTTTGAACGCTGCGAACTGCGAGAGTAGTTTCAACACGCGCACGTTTCAAACTTCTACAGACCGATTACAATTATCACCGTTGATGTATGTCGCCACGCGCGATAAAGGTGCGGCCAGTCGTAGACACGCGTTGGAATGTCTAGTGAATAGAGGCGCTGCTGCCGATTTTGAAGCGCCGGAATCCGGCGAAACCGCGTGCACGCTCTTGGCGAGATTGAACAGACCGAACGTCATATGCGAACTCGCCATGGTTTCTAAAATCAACGCCAACCGTGAATCGACGTTGTTAGCCTTTACCCCGTTGATTGCAGCGGCGGAAAACAACGGCGAAGACGCCGTTCGAATTATTTTGGAACACTTGAACGCGTCTATCCATCTCGAAAACTCGCGAGGCGACACGGCGATTCTCGCCGCCTGCCGAAACGGATCCGTCGGAGCATTAAAACTTTTGTTGGAACATGCCGCGCAAAAGTCAAGCGACGATATCTTTTCCGTCGACGACCGAGGCAAAATCTTACTCAACAACTCCTACGGCGTGCACCCGATCATCGCCGCCGCCGTGGGCGCGAGCAAAACTTCCAAAAACGCCTTTGAAGGCGTCTTGGACGTCTTGAAGCGTAACGAGAAAATATTCGCGTTCGACCCAAACTGCGAAGCGTTCAACGGGCAAACCGCGTTGACCACTCTGTTCGTGGACAACCAACCTCAATCAGGCGACGATCACACAATCAACGAACTGCGAAAGAAAGCTAAAGTGCTTCTCCGCTTCTCAGCCGACGCGTCTCACGAAAACGCATTTGGTAAAACCTCCCTCGACGTCGTCGTCGAAAACGACGACTTTGTCGGTGCCGACATCCTTCTCACCGACTTGCACGTGCAACCGAATCGAGAGAGCACGAAAACTGGATACACCGCCTTGATGCTCTGTTCAGAGTTCGCTTCTTTAAAATGTTGCGAAACGTTGTGCCGAAAAGGCGCCGACGTCGCCCAACTTTCCGTCATGCTCGAATGCGACGCCATGGATATCGCGCACCACAGAAAACACGCGGAGGTTAAGCAGTGTTTAGTCGGGTTTGGCGCTGTTCCAATCGCAGATGATGATTAATAGTGCAATAATACTAATACTAATACTAATACTACTATCTTTTGAACACGCAAAGCCGCTCGAACAACACACAAAAAACAAAAAACAAACACACCAACGAAAAAGAAAAGAGAGAAACTTTACACAAAAACACAAAATCTCTCTCTCTCTCTCTCTCAGTCAGTCACGTTTCGTTCCTCCTTCTCTGTCCTCTCGCTTTTGGCTGCC
>Ga0114997_10002110_pt1 | contig 16211 bp, 14 predicted proteins | sample ArcticOcean_MG_C_2_FD_87045 | JGI IMG/M metagenome (GOLD analysis project Ga0114997, IMG submission 87045) | Marine microbial communities from western Arctic Ocean - ArcticOcean_MG_CB4_136 | ecosystem: Environmental > Aquatic > Marine > Oceanic | place: Arctic Ocean: Canada Basin | collected...
ATTATTCACCACACGTTAACGCATTATTGTAAGTTGTTCAAAGATTGCATTGATGGGAAAGGAAATGAAGGAAATGAAGGGATAGAAGGGGTGAAGGAAAAGGAATCCCCGCTTCTAGGAGAACTTAAAACGATATGGAAAAAAGAAGAATTAGTAATTATCTTTCAAACACTAAAATACTTGGATGGATGTAGTGATGAAGAAGAAAAAGAAATTTATTTTAAAACAATAGATGATATAGTTACTATGAAAGAGAAAAAAGTAAATGAATATGTGAAACAAGCCAGTACTTCTTATCATTCATAAATATTAACTACCGAGTGTTGGGAAATCACTTTCAGAATCAATATCAAACCCTTTCTCAAAAAAGAAAGATTCCCCGCTACTCATAGACATACCGCTTCCACCGGCTTTGTATTTTCCAACTGAAGTACTATGTTTGAATTTTTTATCATATTTTTTGGGTTCGTAATCAGCGATCTCATGAAAAGTTGCAGTGACAGTTTTACCTTCCAAACCATAACGATCAAATGTATATGTATCAAGGGGTCTCGGAAGAATCCCAGATTCTAAATTAAACTTACCCAAACTACGAATTGGCCTTTCCAGTTGAAAGTCAATATCAACATACTTGCATTGTAAATTGAACTCTTTGATAATCTTATCTTTTAAAGAAGCAATATTATCTTCAAGGGAACATTCAAACTCATTAGATACATCGCCTTTGGTGATGATAAACTTGATCATTATATCTAGTATCTAGTATCTATTTATAAAAAAACTTTAAATATATTAAATGTATTAACGGTACAACCCTTACCGATTACTTCCGTCTAGGGTGAGAACCACAATGGTTCCCGCCTTTCTGCGAAGACTTCTTTCTCTTGGACGACTTCTTTTTCTTTTTCTTGGACGATTTCTTTTTTGATCCCGACTTCTTTTTAACATCCGATATCTTTACCGCGCCGAATTGACCTTTCTTGACCGTCCAGCCGGCTTTCTTTAGATTCTTATTTTTCTTTGCCTTATTACTTGCTCTTCTAGACTTAATATTTCCATATTTGTCTTGAAATAAATGGTCTCTTTTTAAACCACCCGCTGTTTTTTTAGCTGTTCTATTCCAAACTTGACGACGAGATCCAGTTGTGAGTAGTTTTGTTCCCATATTGTTATACTATATCCAATATTTTTTTTGATTAAAATTTGATAGTTTAATTTTGAGAATCGCAAAAATAAACTAAAGATGACTTGTTGCCAAAGACAATCTGAACGCAAAGTGAAAAATTTCCGGTCTCGGTCAATTCACCCGGCCCCAACTAAAAAGAAACATACATACGCCCCCCCTTCTTTTAACATCGATGAGAAAATGAAATGTGGTGGCTGCGAAGAATGCTTTGACTTGGGTTCAAATGAATTGAAAATCCATTGTAATCTTTGCAATCAATTCTTTCACTGTAAGATTGCGGGTAAATGTGATGGTGAAGGATGTCGTATCAAAACACGCGACGGACGATTTCACCGTGCCAGCTACTGTTATGACTGTATTGGTCTTCTTTCGGATAAAAAAATTCTCTGTAAGGATTGTTTTATGGATGAACATCTGAATAAGTCTCTTTAGATGATGTAATTATAGATCATGCGATTCAATGATACAAAAATACTTTTCAAGACATTCATTGTAATCATATATTGTTGATAATTCAACAAATTATGAATATTCATAATAACATCCATGTACCCCTTACATTGATTTACATCATCATAGCAATTTATTTTTTTCGCTTTATATTTGTCAAGAATATCATATTGTAATATCTTTGAGAGTATTATTAGTATATATTCTTCTCTGTCATACTCGGTTTCTTGATATATCTTTTTTTCTAATTTCGGCAGCTTACTCATGAAATTTACCGATGTAGGGTATTCCCTCATACTCCACAGTATCTTTTTTGTTTTATCCGTCATTACAATATCAGATAGTTCTATCACATTTCTAGCGGGGTTGATCATATGTTGAAAGGCGTTAGATGAATGTGGATAAGACCGATAAATACTGTATATCGGTTTTGAATTACCTACTATCTCGGGTAGTTCACCTTTCATAATTGAGAGGTAATCTATCTCTCCATAAAATATAACATTACCCCGTGTATCTTTCCCTCTCCTACCAGCACGACCCGCCATTTGCAAGTATTCGTCTTTTGTAAAGTGGTTCTCATTAATTCCCAAAAAGCAAGAAGATCTAACTGGTAGGTCAATTCCCAAACAGAGGGTTTTATCTGATATCACGACACCGATTTCTTTATTTGATAATAGTTTTTGAAGGATCCAATTATATTCATCCGGCATATTGTCAATGTACAATCCAATTCCTCTTTTCAACATTTGAAAAAGAGGGCTTTCATAAGGAATTTTAATACCAAGAGTTTTTTTGATTTCCCTTCTAACCGAACGAATGGTATCGGCATCCATAGGCTTATTTGAACGTGTGAAGATGAAATCTTTGTGTTTTTGAAAGATGTCTTGATAACAGAAATCTGGATTGAGTATGAATTCATCCATTTCCCTTTTTAAATTATGCATCTGTTTCTGTTTCATTTTGGTTGAACTCACTTCATTCTTTTCAATATCATGCATTTTACTTTGATAGTATTCGGTGACCACAATTACATAGTTTTCTTTTTCTTTCCTATCATATTGTTCCATTTTATCCTTGATGAAATATTCAGGATTGGTTGAGTGAGGTACTTTGATATTTTGTTGATAGGTTTTTCTTTTTTCAGAATAGGTTGTATAAAGTTCGTGCTTTTTCTCAAGTATATCGTAATGGGATGGATACTCTTCTAATTCTTGTTTATCAAGGGATTCATATACGTGATTAAAAATATTTTTACATTCTTCTTCATTTGTATGGAACATTAACATTGGAAACATGTCTTCTTTTTTAGATTTTTTGATAAATTGTACCATGTCGGGACCCCCCTTTGAACATTCTTCCGCTTTGAATTTATCAAATACTAGCTGTACTTCGTTTGGGTTATCTTTTGAGAGCTCTTTCAATTTACTCTTCAAATAGGTTTCATACACCCTACAATCATCCAATGTAAGTAGTTTTTCTTCTTGGAAGTATTCGTCCGGAGAAGATTCATCTATATCTACAATGTCTTCAAAGATATCCTCCATACATTCCCATAGAGACGCGCAATCACTCGGTGTAAAGGATAATGAACTTTCAATATCCATTTCGTGAATGGATCTATATGCCGCGAAAGGATGAAGTTTTTGAAAAGTATTATTCCAACGCCACCTCTGTTGATTAATAAATCTTTTATTGTATTCTATGTAATGGATCTTTTTTTCGGGGTTTATTTTTTTGAATGTGTTTTTCAGGAAATCTATATTTTTGATGGTTGCAGAAAGTGCCAGAAAATTACAGTTTATTAATTTAATTAGATTTTCATAAATATCTCCATCGTCTGATTTATTCAAATTATGAATTTCATCAAAAACCGCATAATCAAAATCATTACCAATATTAAAAAGATTATTTTCAATTTCAGTTGGGGTCCCAATAAAAATATTTGTTTTGGAATCATATGAATGATTTGAGTGATTATCAACCAAGAAATGAACCTTATATCCCATATTAATAAAATTTGCTCCAACCTGATAAACAACCGGTTTTGCAGGGCATACATAGAGGATTTTTTTATGGAAAATCCCAGCAGACATGGCGATAAACGATTTACCAGAAGAAGTCGGTGCCTTGACAATTACGCTTTCATTATTATTTACATGGTGGATTGTTTGGATCTGCCAGTCTTCAAACTTTTTTTCGGTTTGATTCCAATAATCAAGTGGGGGTAACATATGACCCATCTTTTTCATCATAAATAATTTATAATCATAATCATCTAACAACCCTTTCACTTTTTCAAGTATATCATTCTCAATAATCCCCGTTAGATTGAAATAAAGCATAAAAATATAGTCCATATGTTTATTCTTATTTTCCCAAAAATAGCCGAGTAACCGTACTAAAAAATCTACCTTACCTTCTTTTGTTTTCATCTTGGTTAAGTTTTCAAACGGATTATGATCATCAATTTTTCTGAATAAAAAGTCTAATTTTTTAAGATCATCTTGATATTGTTCTCTTTTCTTTTTTTCGGTTTGCTGTTGAATAATTAAATCCTTTTTTTTAACAATCTTTTTCCCTTTATGATAGTTCTTTTTCTTATTTTCGGTATTCTTCTTTATAATGCAATCTTCAATCATGTGTTTAAGGTTTATGTTTGATGAAGAAGAAAGATCTCGCAGAAAGACTGCGAAATCTTGTTTATTTATTTCTTGTTTTTGAAGGGTTTTCATGGGTTACATAGTGTTACCTAGTGTTATTTTTTTAAGTATTATATCTAGCGTGTCCCCGAAGTGCTATATGAAGCAAGCCGATTGCTAGCATTTATGTTTATCCCTCCACCAACCGCGGAAGCCTGTTCCTCCGCTAACAAACGAGATTCTTCTAAACCAACCTCTAGATTTAATTGTTGTTCAGAAGTTGAACCGATGAAAGAGGCGGCTTCACCAATTAAATCGGCATTCGGTCCCTGACGGGCAGCAGCTTGTTGTTCATCATCGCCCGCAATTATTTCTCCCGCCGAAGCCATCATCTTTCTTCTAATTTCTTGTGCCGTACTTCTAGCAGGTGGGTCAGTAGAACATCCAATAGCAACTATTTCATAATCGGGGGTTGGGTGTGCGGAGTCTATTTTTTGAGGAGAGGGACAATATAACATTCTACGGGAATTCGGTACTTCAAAACTGTCATTTTTACAAGTTATATTTGATATACCACAATTAATATTTCCCGAGGGACAATTATCATTTGTAATACCATAAATCTTCTTAATTTCCTCTGATATAGAACAAGAAACGGGAACACATGTACCATTCCAGATAGGATAATGCTGCTGTGACTGCTGTGGACGATATTGACAATTGGTGGAGTTTTCACAGCTGGGCGCCACCCCCTGCATAAACTGGGGTGTGCCGCAAACGGAACCTGAATTAACAATTCCCGTGACGGTATTGGGTAGGGGGAATAAGGGCGTGTCCACGTCAACAGGATGCATTATTTTACCTGATGCTGCTGCATCCTGTGAGAAATAACATTCGGTGCCATTTGCATTCTGAAATACTAGATTACCAGCGGTACCGGAAACGGAAAAGGGAGTCGCATTTGGATTCAAACAATTGATGAATGGTTCACAAATGTCTACAAGTGGATCCGAACTCTTTATACCGCACCCCGATATCATGAGTTCATTTTCAGACGGCCGTTCTGTTGATGGAGAAAAAGCGTACCCCGGTTTACATTTAAATTCAGAATAACAATCTTTTATAAAGATATCACCGCTACAAATTGAGTTATCCCCATCGGCTACATCGGTTAATTCAAGAATCTTACTGATAATGTAATTTTTTGGTTCATCTTCGTCAAGTAATTCATCGGCTGTTATTGGATCTGAAACATCTAATCCATTATGTCTTTCTATTAATTTGTTCATATTCTCATGAATGAGAGTACTATATAAATTAGATGGATCCTTTCGTACTATATTTTTCTCTTCTAAATCTGTTTCTTCCAACATACAAGTATCAAAATCAGGTATACAACAACTTCCCTGTTCCCCGCTCAAAAAAAATCCGGTATTCGGGTCGTTGGGATAATATAAACCACAGACCCCATCACTTGTAGCATATCTATATCCTTCTGTGCATCCGATCGCTTTACAATGCTGTAGTTGTTTTGGGACGGGTTCAGATAGATAGCCATCCGTCTCCGCCGCTGTACAACGGCTAGGTGAAGGGGTAGACGGCTCTCCATGTAGACAACTACACTCTAAATTATCGTCCCCGCTATATGCTTTACATGTTGGGGGACTACCCGACATATAGTACCCCCTGTCACACGGTATGGTTGGGTCACACACGATTTGTCCATCAATTAAACACGCGTCTGAATTACTTGGAACGGTACCATTTGGACAATAACATACTTTTTGTTTACATTTACCATCATATGTATCATAATTTGAATAAAACTCATCTTCTTGGGCTTGATTGAGGAAAGGTGGAATATTACAGCTTTCCTCTACACCGGTCGCGGGGGCTGTATATACACATCCGGGTTCACTCACACTGCAATCCACACCCGGTGTAAGCTGACATATATCACCTTTATATATATTAGTATATCCTTTCGGACAGATACATTGCCTTTCAATTTCAAACAAACAATCTTCATTTTCTAAATCATAAACATTGTCACCCTCCATAAAAGTTCCATTTTTTAATTTACAGGGACACAGATTTTCAGACATATCACATCTCTCCATATTTGATTCATATTCCTCGGCCTGTTCTCCAAAACAGTATTTATACTTCATAATACCATCTTTATATTCACATGGTTTTCCTACACCATTTTCATCATTTTTTTCTTTTTCCAATATTTCATATTTCTTAAACATAATACCACACCTGTTTCTATCTGTACCACACGTGTCGGAATTCCAATCTGACCATTGACCGATACATGAATTATTTTCATTATAAAAATTACCTCTGTAATCTCTCTCCTTGATTGGTTTTGTTGAATCTAACATACCTAATACTTGTGGTTCTAAACTCTGCGCTAATAGAGAGTCTGTCTTTTTATCAGGATCCGTAATTATTTGTGTTCCTTTTATTTTAGAGGGTGTATTTTTCATCTGGAAATCGTTTGATAAAATCCGAGCATCAAACGGATAATAATTACCATAGTTTTGTTGACCATCAAGTAATCGTTTATATTTTATATTTTGTCTGTCACTATTTATACCTTTTACCACAGTAGGAATGTCATAATTATTTACACCCGATACAACACTATTATATTTAAATAATGTTTTTTGTATGTTGTCAAGAGAATGTAAATTATTATCCGTATCCGCAGTGAATGGGTAGGCCGTATACCTTTCAAATATATCCCGACTATTACAACATAATGTTGAGATTAAAAATGATAATAATAAAAGCAGGATCGTATATTTAAAAGAATTTTTCATCTATATAATATAGTATGTTAAAAAAATTATATCAAAAAGATGGAATTATTATGGTATTTACTAAAGATCAACGAATTGATGAATGCTATTTTATGATAAATAATAATCACGAGAAAAACGAGAAAAACGAGAAAAAAGAATATTATATCAAAAAAGGATTTACTTACCCCCAGTTAAATTTACATTCACCGCAAATAACCTTATAAATTGGGTGACAACATATGCAATAAATAAGAGGAGAAGGATTTTCGTAAAGATGTTCTGTTCAAAATCTCTGAAAAAATCACCTACACCGAGTGATGGTAGATCAATTTTCATGGTGGTTTGTTTGAATAAATTATTGTATATTTCTTTGAGTAATTTGGTGTTCTTATGTAATTCCCCATTACATTTCTGTTTTTCATAATATTCAGCGATATCAATTGTTTTTTGTATTATATTCGGTAGATGTTTCAAAAGACGGTTTGTTAGTATTCTCATTTTATCATCATAGTTTTCATCGTCAACATTATCAGTATTCATTTTTAAGAAACGACCCATCATCTGGGTAGAATTTGAAGTTAATCCTATTTCACATATTTCATCGGTTAAATAAACAATATCTAAACAATCTCCTATTTTACTTGTATCTAGGATCAAGAATTTGATTATTTTAGCCTCCACATATAATAAGTCCTTGCGATTATTTGGATCGCCTAAATCAGTCAAGTTTACATAGGTATTTATTCTTCTCAAGTATTCGTCGTCGTCATGTTCTGTCATCATTAATTGATTAATACATATCTCAAAATCACGGTTCGTAACTTCATCTGTCGTAACCCCGAAAAAATTAGCCATAGTAAAACGTGATTGAGGTTCCCCCTCTTCACCGGCTTCATCTACTCTTTCTAAATTATTTTTCATTAACCAATCATATACTTCTTCGATAACCATTGAGCCGACTGAATGATTTGTGAAAACCATTTCTAAAATCCCCCCCGTAAGTTGATGGATGTTTTCAAGAGTTTGATATTCTCTTATATTGACCGGTAAGGGGTTTTTTAATTGTTCTTCTGTAACTGGTGGTGTCCTGTCCCACCACTCTAATTCAATACCATTGTCTGATAACGGTATCGTAAATCCATTAATTGTTACCGTATTATCTGTCTCATTGATATCGTTCGCATAATCATCATTTAGTTTAGTCGTTCTTTTAATACCCGACCAGTTGATCCCAAGATTCAAATAATCAATATTATATGTAATTGTTTCTCTTATTTCTGTATCAGAGGGTAGTTCTGGGAAATCTAACGTTTCTCCTGGCGCAGAGGGGGTTAGTAGAACACCACACTTTAAATCTAATCCCTGTGGTACGTTTTGATCGTCGTATGTTAGAATTTGTGATTTAACATTACTTCTATCACTTGATGAAAGTACATAGCTTTCTAACTCGGTTGGATTGTCGTTCAAAAAACGGTAGGCAGGAAAGGTTTGATTAACACTATCATAGAATGTGTCGGGAATCACACCATCATTATATACGTCTTTTGTATACGGGTATTGACAGTGCGCTGGACATTCTAATTTCTGACAGTTCTCATCTGGACCGGGTGGGTCCCCTGGATTCCCCCCCGCTGGACTACATGGGATTTCGAAATTAGTTGAATTTACCCATTTTGAACACGATTGTAGGGTTGGGTTATTATCGGTTTGCATATATTGACATAAGTTACAATCATTCATAATATAGTATATTAATATATATTAATTCAATATTTTATTAATTTTATTTTGTGCTGTTTCCAAGTACCGTGATTTTTCTATCGCCTCTGAAATTTCTTTATAACGTTTATCATGTTTATACATATAATTACTAATTAAGATGGAATCCATTCTTTTCTTTCCGTGAATTCTAAAATCATATTCTTTCATAAAAGAAGTCCAATCTATTTCAGTATCAATTGATTTCAAAGTACCACATGATGTCTTATAAGTACGGTAGTATTTATTTGGCAGGTGTGTATGAAGATTTTCGGCCAATCCTTTTTTCCACGGTGCAATTTGATACCAGACGCGTTTATATTTACAACACGAAATAATATCCGTCAAACTTTGATCCCCTGTAACAAGTATATCTCTTACGCTGTCTTTCATTACCGAAATAAATATCTCTCTCTTTTGCGGCAGAATATCCGCCCGAAAGATTAATTCTCCTTTTTTCTTTTCGTTTTGGGCCAAAACAAATTTTTCCTTTTCTTTATTAATGATAGAAACCGTGCCATAATAAGAAGTTGTCATTTTTTTGACGTCTAACATAAATTGATAATTTTCATCAAGTGTTTCATAAATCCACGCAGGAATTACGACCTGGAAATCACGGTGTTTTTTATGATAAGTTTTACATATCATTTCTAAATATGCCATAAAACAATATTTAGAATGGACACCCCATGCCGGAGAAGGTTGGATATAAACTAATGCATATGGTTTTTTAATTACGGTTTGCTGTTTATACTTGAAATTATTAAATAGCATACCCAATTGTCCCTTTCCCACACCAATCGGAAATGTATAGGGGGGGAATTCGCCATTATACTCACTTACACTGAAAGTATTGAATACGGTTGCCGAAGGTATCAGTTTTTTAAATTTCCGGATATCAAATACATAATTGATGATAGGGATCACAATCATAATATCAAAGTTTATCTTTTTAGTAACCATTTTTAATTCTTCATATCCACTACATTCACCATCATCATAACTAGAACCATCTTTTCTTGTTAAATGATAAATTTTAGTATTTTTCAATCCTAAATCTTTGTATTTATTAGGACCGGTTGTACAAATAGACACCTTCGCCGAAGGATACCAGTCCTTCAAATAATCATGAAATGTTTTAGTGACGATAATATCACCAAATCCACCACATGGGACATTGAATAATCCAATAGAAACACTTTTCGTATATTTGGCTTCCATTTTGTTACCTTCTACCGATTTCCATAATATATCGTATAACCCTTCAAAATTTTTAGAAGAATTAACTAATTTTTTAAAATTATCCGATATATCCGGGATAGCCATATTAATATAATATAATATAATATAATATTATATTAATGAATGGGGGAGTGTTAATAGCGACGGGGTCTAGTAGCTGTGTTATTTCTCCAAATATACCGTGTAAGAAAAATGGTTCGGTTAAAAAGAATATGGTTTCAAAAATAATATACAGCGAAGATGCAAAAAATGAAAGTTTAACCGAAAAAAAGATGAACGCCAAAATTAAAAAAATAAAAGGTTATGCCTCGTGGTCAGTTGTCTTTGATGAATTTTGTGAACCGTTTGATCAAGAAATACTAGAAGAATATGATAAAGAAGGTATTCGCGATTGTTTAAACGAAGAAGAAGAAATGTTTTTAGTTGAAGACTTCGATCAGAACAGTTATATGATGAACGGCTTATACGGTGGTATCACGTTAGATCGGTATTTTGAGGATTCATTTGATTATATTGAAAATTCAACCGCGTTTACTAATAAATTTTATGATTTAATGGTGCGGATGGAACCCTTATTCTTTGGTTTAAAAAAGATGAATGAAAAAGGTATTGTCCATAACGATATCAAATACAACAATATAGTCCTTCATAATGGGGTTTTTAAATATATTGATTTTGGATTATCTGGAATGAAATCCAATAAATCACATTTTAAAGAGAGATCCTTAAATGAACTAAATACAAACCGTATTTATCTATTTTATCCACTGGATTATCTACTTTTTTATGCGAGTCAAAATAAGTTAACCGAGGAACTCACAAATATCTACAACCACCAACCCCGTAAGAATTACGATCATTTAAATCAAGTAAATATTCTCTTTGGTTCGGATGGACTCATTGCATATGAAGAGACGACCAGTGAATTGAAACGTAAAACTGTCACGGAAAAAAAAATGATTGAAAGTATTGATGTGTATAGTTTAGGGGTAATTATTCCTTTATTATTTTTATTCCATACACAATTGAATGACTATAACAATCCTTCGGAACTATTTAGAAACGTTGTCAATCATAATGAATTGGTAAAAGACTTTTTTATATTATTCGGAGAAATGATTAATCCTTCATCAAATAATCGTATCAGTGCCCATAATGCGAGTCTTCGGTTTAAAAGATTAGTGAAAAAATATACACCAAATAAAAAACCAAAGAAAAAACCAAAGAAAAAGATGATTCAAAAGAGTGTTAAACGTAGGAAACCTATTAGTCGTAAGAAACCTATTGGTCGTAGGAAACTTATTAGTCGTAAGAAACCTATTAGTCGTAGGAAACTTATTAGTCGTAAGAAACCTATTGGTCGTAGGGGGCGGGGGAATATTTCACCTATTATTTACGAGAGAGTAAATATGCCCCGAGAAGCATACTAATTACCCCACCTACCTTTTTAGGGGAAATCGCAGATTTATAAATCATGGCAAACATGATAAATAAAAACAACGTGTTCAGACCTATTACGGATTTCGCATACCCGGGATTATCGCAATTTTTGATGGCATTATATACAGCTGGATCAATTATTAAATAAACGATTGCTATCCGAGTCAAAATAATAAAGAAATCATTTAATGACGGTTTCTCTATTTTAATTCCGGATGAATATACATATATCATCGTCCCTATAAAGATAATAATATTTGCGATTATCACATATTGAATATAATCATACCTCTTGATAAAATCAAGAGAAATTACATCTCTAATTGAAATAAAAATCGCCGCAACCAATGCATAAATTAACCATACTTCCATGTTATATTATATATAAGTTTAAAAAATAAATTTTTAATTATCTTTAATTTATGAAATTAAATGAAATAGATTTTGATAAATTGTCAGATAATGAATTAGTTAACATTTGTTTAAAATATAAAATTATTGAGAAAGAAAAACTACCAGAAACAACCAGGAAACAACTACTTTTCATAATTAAAGAATTCTTAAAAAGAAAACTGCTTGTATATGGTGAAAAAAAAGATACCACGAAACAGGTCCAGGTAAAACGGAGAATGTCAACCACCGGTAAAATAGAAACAGCATCTTTGAAAACCAATGTACCACGTCCAATAATTAAACGAAGAATGTCGGAACCTATCACAACAATTGAAAAGGTCAAATCAATTGAAACACTACAATTAAACGAAATAAAACGGGAGAGTACCAATCATGTAAAAAAGGAAATCAAATCCCTTAATCCGAAATATGACGAAATTGGGATATATCCACCGGTTTCCAGATTGGTTGCAATGGGGGATGTCCATGGAGACCTACGGGTCACAATCATAGCATTAAAATTAGCCGAAGTCATTCCACAGAATGCAACCGAAGAAAATATAGATTCAATACATTGGTCGGGAGGATCTTCATGGTTAATCCAATTAGGGGATCAGATAGATAGATGTAGACCCGATGAATTGGAAAAAAATTGTATCAAAGACTTTTCGGATGTATATGAAGATGAAGGTAGTAACATGAAAATAATTAAGCTATTTTTACGATTAGATGAAGAAGCCAGAAAAGAAGGTGGTCGCGTTTTAGGTTTATTAGGAAATCACGAATTAATGAATGTAGATAAAGATTTCCGATATGTATCCCCGGAAGAATTCTTGGAATTCGTACCCCATAAAGACAGAACATCACAGTATACAAAAGATGGTTATCCATTGGGTTATTACCATCGCACAAAAGCGTTTCAAAGAGGGGGTCAGATTGCGAATATGTATGGAGCGAGAAAGAAATCAATCATTACGATTGGAGGATTTGTGTTTATTCATGGGGGATTATCTATTGATTTAGTCAATAAATATACATTCTCTGAAATAAATAGCGTCGTGTCAAAATGGTTACAGAAAAAAAATAGTTCGGTTGAAGAGGATGTCTTTGATGAAATATTTAGAGATGACGATGACATGTCTCCGTTTTGGTGTCGTATCTATGGTGAAGACGACGCCGATGAAAATACAGAACAATCATTCAATGAATTATTAAAAATTATAAACCACAAGAATAAACTATTGATGCCCGTTAAAGCGATGGTGATCGCCCATACACCACAATTTATGGATAATAAATATCTCAATTCAACATATAATGATAGGCTGTGGAGAGTTGATGTTGGGATGTCTAGAGCATTTGGAGAACACGGTCAATGCAATGATGATAAATACAGACAGATACAAATTCTGATTATCCATGATAATGAACGATTTGAAATACGCAAAAAACCATTTAATTCAGATAGAAGACCCGTAACTGGTATTGGTGGTAGGGTTGATATCCACTCTGAAAAGATGTATTAATTAGTTGATTCTTCGCCAGTGCTTATTTTATCGAATGAATCACTTGATGACAAAGAATCAGAAGAGTTATTTTTACCCCTTTCTAATGGTGGTAGTTTATCTTCTTCCTCTTCTTCTTCTTCCTCTTCTTCTTCTTCTTCTTCTTCTTCTTCTTCTTCTTCCTCCTCTTCCAGTTTCAATTGTGGTTTGGGAATCGCTCGGATAATCAGATTACACATAATATGAATTTCGTTTTTTAAATCATCGTCTTGAAGGTCAATATTATCCTCTATGATTTCTTTCATAAGGAGCGTTAAACATTTATCTATTTCTGTAATAATTGATTTTGTAGTTGGACACGTGTCCGCGTCTTTTCGTAACTTTTTATTTTCTTCGTGTAGTTTTCCAAGTTCTGAATTCATGGTTTTGATGTGGGTATTATTCACATGATTAAAACATGTAATACTTATCCCGGATGAGATAAATGCGGTAAGTAAATAGTTTATATTTAACATATTTAGCATATCTAAACCTTTTTTTTTTAAGTAATAAAATCTATGCAATAGTAACTACATGAGTGTTAATTTTCAACAGATTGCTCCGATAATAGCAGCATGTCTCACAAGCGGTGGTGTTATCTTTCAAATAGGTAAACACGCTGAAAAATTAGACATCATCGGATTAAAAGTTGAAGCTCAAGAAAAAAAAGATGATTACAAAAATAAAACAGTCAATGAAATACTCGGACAATTAAATGTCGTGAAAAATGATGTTGAAAATATTAAAGATGATATCAAAGATATCAAAAGTTATATGGCCGTTAAAACAAAGGGTAATCTATGAATTGACATCAGGTGATATTTGTCAACGCAGATGGTACCCCCGCGAGTTCTTTATCCATCTCGTTACATGATGCAGGGATAGAAACATCTTGACACATATCAAGGAGGGGTGAAATGTTATCATAATTGGAGTGTATTTTTTCAAGTGGCCCGACTATTTTGAGGATCTGTTGAATGATAAACTGTGATTTAAGGGCACATTCTTTCCATTGATCCATTTCATTTTTTTTAGGCTTATATTCAAAATCAAGGATAATATTTGTCCCTTCGTAGTCTTTTAGTTTCATATCAAATACTGTTGTGTAGGGTACGATATTACCCGGTTGGATAACAATTTTTTTTACCGCATTTGGACTATTTTCGCAAACTTCCAAAAACGGAATACCCACAATACGATGGATACCCTTGACACAATTTATCGCTGTCGTCATATGTGCACTCGCGTAGGAAAAACGGAAAAGTTCATTGCCATCATTCATACCCCAGTACAACACAACCTCGTGACCGGTTACATTTGAAATATCATATTTCGTTTTAGGATTTAGTTCTTCTGCCCGTACAGCAGCGGCCTCTCTTGCGACGCGGAGAGCAGTTTGTTCTTGTGCGCGCGCTAAACGCCGAAGGGCCATCGCTTCTTTTTTATCTTTGTTTTTTTTCATTTTCTCTTTCTTTTCATCTTCTGTGATGGTTGGACAGCGTTGATAGTTGTGCCCTGTTAGTTTACAATGGGAACATACCATCTTACCTTTTATCTTTTATCTTTTATCTTTTTATTTGTTTAAAATGAGTCACATATAATTCAAATTTGAAATATTATTTGAAGATCATATAAAGAAAGAAAGAAAGATGGGTATTGATTTCATGCTCGCGAAAGAATACATGAAAGGGATGCCAATACCGCGATCCGACAAAAACTGTATTCCACCAATCGGTTGGTACCTCTCCGAAAAGTACGATGGGTACCGCGCCCGTTGGATGGGTGAATCTGATAAGGTGTTCCTTTCACGGGCACAAAAAGAATTTAGTGGAGCACCCGATTGGTACAAGCTAGCCATGCCCGAAGAAAACCTTGATGGAGAACTATGGGTTGGTCGCGAAAACTTCCAATTGATGGGTGTTGTGAGAAAGAAAGCACCTGATCCAAAAGAATGGATTCCCGTTAAATACCTTGTGTATGATGTTCCTGATGTGGACAAACCATTTTCAGAGAGACTCGTAATTCTTCGTAGGATTGTAAGAGAGACCCAAGAAAGGTGGAATGAAGTAAAGAAAACCCTCCCCAAAGAACTACAAGTTGAATGCCCACTAAAGATAGCCTCTCAAACGATCATTCAATCCGAAGAACATATGGAAGGTATTTACAAGAAAATGGTTGATGGTGGTGGAGAAGGTATCATGATTAAGGATCCGGGCTCACTATACGAGGATAAGCGATCTAACTATATGCTGAAAGTCAAACCTTCATTTGATGAAGAAGCAATTATCATTGATTATAAGCTCGGAAAGGGAAAATACACCGGTATCTTGGGAGGATTCATTTGTAGGTCTCTCATCAATATGGATACGTATCATTTGATTGATAAGGATGAAACCCATGAATTCTCTCTTTCTGGAATGGACGATGAAGTACGGAATGATTATGAAGAAACACACCCAATAGGTACTGTTATCAGTATCACCCATTCGGGGAAAACAGATGGTGGAAAGCCTCGGTTCCCACGGTATATGAGAAAGAGAGATGATATCATTGTGAAGGATGAAATTGAGAACCCGTGTACCGAAAAGAAGAAACTACTTCTCTTTATCCTGAAAAAGCTTGCAGACCACGAAAAAGCAAATGGTGAAGCCTTTAAGGCGAATTCATACTTGAAAGTAATCTCTGAACTCAAGAAACTTAAAGATGATAGCGATTTCACCGAAGCGACTATCAGGGGAATTAA
>Ga0114997_10002112_pt1 | contig 16209 bp, 16 predicted proteins | sample ArcticOcean_MG_C_2_FD_87045 | JGI IMG/M metagenome (GOLD analysis project Ga0114997, IMG submission 87045) | Marine microbial communities from western Arctic Ocean - ArcticOcean_MG_CB4_136 | ecosystem: Environmental > Aquatic > Marine > Oceanic | place: Arctic Ocean: Canada Basin | collected...
CAGCATCATCACTGTTGCTTATGCCAAATACACCACATTCTTCTTTAAGTTTTGGATTATAGTTCTTCAATTTTTTCTTTAGAATCTTGATAATTTTTTTCATTAGGAAATACTTTTAAAAGATAATTACTACCTTTTTCTATGTGTGGAAAGGCGTATGATTTATCAGTATTAATTGGCCATTTACTATAATTATACACAATATCTATGGCTGCAAATAAACAAATACAGATTACATAACTTCTAATAAAACCAAAAAATAACCCAAATAAGGAATCGAGTCTTCCAAGACCAACAAAATTCACAGTCTTACTAATTCCTTTGTTTACTATTAGTATTATAAAAATTACTAGAACAAAAATAGCGAGACCCATTGTTACATCAAGTACATACTCGTTATCAATTATGTTTTTAAAATAAGGTTTAATTCTAGGAAATAAAATTAAAGTTACCACATAAGCTAAAAGCCATTTTGAAGCTGAAAGTAAACTTAAGACAAAACCTTTTCTGTAACACTTAATTACAGAAAAAATAGTAATGATTAAAAATATTAAATCTATAATTGATATTGCTTGATAAAAATCCTTTAAAGCATCAATCATATTTATTTTTATTTTCCAAAAGGTTTACTTATTAAAATAAGAGAAGGGAGAAGTGTTAATACAGAAATCATAGCAAGTAACATTGCCACGCCGGTGAATACACCAAAATAAATTGTGGGTATAAATTTTGAGAAAATAAGAATTGAAAAACCAAATACAATTGTTATTGAAGTATTAAGTATTGCAACACCAACAGTAGAATGACAAATCCTTAGAGTTTTATTGTAATCTTTAGTTTTTAAAAATTCTTCTTTGAATCTATAAATATAATGAATACTGTTGTCTACAGCAATACCAATAGTAATTGCAGCAATTGTTATAGTCATCATGTCAAGAGGAATTCCCAATAAACCAATAATCCCTAAAATAAAAAAAGCAGCAATAAAGTTTGGTACCACTCCGATTAAGGACAATTTTATATTTCTAAATAAAATCATAAACATCAAAAAAATTCCAATCATTACCAGTCCCAATGTAAGTATTTGTGATTTAAAAAGGCTTTGAAGTAAATTATTAAATAAGATTAAAACACCGGCAAGTTTAAATTCGTCCTTGTTAAGTTTTAGTTTATTTTCTAAATCATAATTTATTTGGTTTATTAAATCATTTCTTCTTAAACCATCTTGTGAGTCAATAATTCTTAAGCTAATTCTAGCTTCATTGTCTTTTATTGATATATAAGGATCAATAACATCCTTTTTTATACTTTCAGGAATTTTTGAATAAAGAACACCCATCTCTAGTGTTCCTAGGGGTTTATTATTATTCAATTGTGTAGCAACCTCTATAATGGAGCTGAAAGATAAAACCTTACCTACAGCTGTCAAATCATCAAGATAATTGTGTACTGCCTTGATTTTATCCACCTTATCTTTAGTAAACCAATATTGCTCATTATTTTCGTTTTCGTTATCTCCCCAATCTTCAAACTCATCATCTTCCTTAGAGTTGGGTGTTTCTTTATTAGGAAACTTTAAAATAACCTCTAAAGAGGTGGTACCACCTAATTTTTCATCTATAAGTTTCATACCCTTATATATTTCGGTATTTTTATTGAAATAATTTATAAAGCTATTTTCTACCTGAAGACGACTTATACCAATTATACTTAAAATAATAACTAAGCCCGTTAGTGCAAATATTGTTTTTTTATTATTGATAGAAATTTTGCCAAAAAAGGAAGTAATTTTTGATTCTTTATCTTCTTTAATTCCTACAATGTTACTTGAAACAAAACTCAAAAGAGTAGGAAGTAAGGTGAAAGTAATAATAAAAGATGTAATTAACCCAAAAGTCATCATCCATCCAAAATCAATAATAGGTTTAATTCCGCTAAATACCAAAGATAGAAAAGCACATACTGTTGTTAATACTGTATAAATAATTGGCCAAAACATTTTTCCAGTAGTCATAAAGATGACTTCAGAATTACTTAAAACTGGAAAGTCACTTCTTAATTGTAAAAACCTTGTACTCATATGAATATTCATTGCCATTGTTAAGATTAACATGAGAGCAATAAAGTTAGAGGAAATTACAGTGACCTTCCATCCCAAAAGACCAAGAAGTCCAGTCATGATTAAAACTGAAAAAAAACAACTACTAATTGGAATTATAATCCATATTAGTTTTCTAAAAATATACCAAAGAGTTAATATGATAAATAAAAGCACCCCTAAACCAAAAACTACAATATCACTTTTAATAAATGACATCATATCGTCAGCAATCATTGGGATACCACCTAGGTATATTTTTCCGACAGTATCATAACTCTTGATAACTTCTCTTATCTGGAGAATGTTTTCATGATTTTTTTTTTTTAAAGTATCTTTATAATCTTCAATTTCTTCTTTAGTTTTGCTTTTAATATCATTAAGGCTATTTTTTTTAATATAGACGATAATACCACTCGTATTACCATCTTCACTAATTACAAAATTTCTAAATACTGGGCTATTTAATATTTCTTCAAACCCTCTTTCTTTATCAACATCTTCATCTTTTAAAGTTTTAAAGTTTTCTAATCTTTCTTGGAGTGGTGATTCAGAATTACTTAATAGAGGTACATCTAGCACTGTAATGACATTATCAACCCAATCTAAACTTTGAATTTTGTATTTTAAACTTAATAAATTATTAATTGAAGAATCTTTAATCATTCCATCATTAGGTGAATAAGTTAAAATTAAAAAATCTTTAGAGCCATACCTTTTGTTAATTTCTTTTAAATATTCAAGATCTGGATCCCCTTCAATTAAAAGAGTTTCGGAAGAAGCATCCAATCTAAAATCTTTAGAAAAATAACTAAAACTCAATAGTGTAATTAAAAGTATTATAAAAATAGATTTAGGGTTTTTTAGAACAGTATTTTGGTATAAATGAGATAGCATTTAATACTATTTATATTGGATATTAGTTAATTTGAGTATCTTTAAATTTAGTAAACATTGCCTCAAATTCAACCATAACATTACCAGTAGGGCCATGTCTTTGCTTTCCAATAATAAGTTCGGCTAAGTTAGAAACCTCATTCATTTTAGCTTGCCACTCAGCATGTTCTACAGTTGCAGGCCTTGGTTCTTTTCTCTCTAAGTAGTAGGCTTCTCTGTAAACAAACATTACAACATCAGCATCTTGTTCGATTGATCCTGATTCTCTTAGATCTGATAACTGAGGTTTATGATCATCCCTTTGTTCCACTGCTCTTGAAAGCTGTGAAAGTGCAATTACAGGAAGTTTCAGTTCTTTTGCCATTGCTTTAAGCCCTTGAGTGATTTCAGAAATTTCTTGAACTCTACCATCTCTATTATTTCCAGATCCTCTCATTAATTGAATGTAATCAACGACTATTAGATCTAAGCCAAATAATCTTTTAATACGTCTTGCTCTATTGCTCATTGCAGCAATACTGATAGCAGGTGTTTCATCTATATATAAAGGAAGTTCTGATATATTTTTTGATGTTTCAATAAATTTATCAAACTGCTCATTAGAAATTCTTCCTCTTCTAATATCATTTGATTTAATTCTGGATTGTTCTGCTAAAATTCTGGTTGATAATTGCTCTGATGACATCTCTAGTGAGAAAAAGGCTACTGCAGATTTTTTACCTTTTTCTTGTAATTTTTGTGCTGCATTAAATGCAATATTTGTGGCTAGCGCAGTTTTACCCATAGATGGTCTTCCTGCAATAATTATTAAATCAGAATTATGTAGTCCACCTAATCTATCATCCAAATCTCTCAAACCAGTTGGTACACCTACAATTCCTTCATCATTTCGATAAGCAGCTGATGCCATCTCAATTGTTTGTTTCATTGCTTCATCAAACTTAACAAGTGATGAGTTAAAAGATCCTTTTTCAGCAAGGTCAAATAGTAACCTTTCAGAATTTTCAATTATATTTTGCCCATTAACATCTAGGGCATTTAATTTTGCTGCATCAATCGTATTTTCAGATATTTTGATTAACTCTCTTCTTACAAACATATCGTAAATAATTCTTGAGTATTCTATCGCTTGCCTTGGAGGTGTAGAAAATTTAGTAACTTTAACTAAATATTCAGGAACATTTAATTCATCTTTTTCATTTTCAAAATAATTTTTTAAAGTGATAGGATTTGCAAGCATTCCCTTATAAATAAGACTTTCGATTGCTGAAAAAATATTCTGATGCATTGGATCATAAAAATTAATGCTAGAAATAATAGTATTTATTTCATCAAATATTTCATTTTGAACTAATATTGATCCTATTACAGCTTGTTCTGCTTCTATATTATTAGGAAGCTCTTTAAAGGTATCTTTAACGATACTTAGATTGTTTTCCATTAACAAATCTTACTTGAAAATAGATTTAAAAAAATAAGAAATATATGCTGGGGAAAAAATTGTATAATTATTGAATAGTTTCTGCTGTAATTACATTGATAGTAATTTCAGAATCTATTTCTGAGTGTAGGATAATCTTTACTTTAAATTTACCGATTGATTTAATTTCAGTTATTGGTTGTATCATTGAAGGTTTGATCTCTAATTTATCACTTTCGTGTAATAATTTTGCAATTTCAGTTGGCTTAACTGAACCATAAAGTTCTTTATTTTCTGTGCTAAGTTTTTTGATCTCATACACCTTACCATTAATTTGTTCTGAAATTTTTTGAGCTTCTTTCTTTTTCTCATTATCTTTTTTATCTAATTCAGATTTGATTTTTTCAACTTCAGCAATATTTTCTTTTGAAGCGTAAAGAGCTTTTTTATTTGATATTAAATAGTTTCTAGCAAAACCTCTTTTTACATCTATGATTTCCCCAATAGATCCAATTTTTCTTAAATTTTCTAAAAGTATAACTTTCATCTAAATTAACGCTAAATTTCTAGCTCTCTTAATAGACAGAGAAAGCTCTCTTTGTTTTTTTTGTGAAACATTTGTAATTCTAGAAGGTAAAATTTTTCCATTTTCAGACATATATTTTTTAAGTAATCTAATGTTTTTGTAGTCAACAATTGGAGCACCTTTATTTGATAAAGGACATGACTTTTTAAACTTATATTTATTTGGTTGAAATATACTTAACTTAGCAAAGTTACTTTGTTTGCTTTTGCTATTTGAACTTCTTTTTTTTGTTGGCATAATTAATCTCTATTATATTCTTTTTTTTCCTGCTCATCTTTCTTTGAAAAATAATTGGCTTCTAGGTCAAACTTTTTAACTTTTACAGTCATATATCTTAAAAGATTTTTATCAATAACTTCATTTTTTTCTAATTCTTTAACAATTTTTGCTGGACCTTTTATCTTGAAATGTATGTAGCTTCCTTTTTTATTTTTCTTAATTAAATAAGCTAGATCTAATAAACCCCAGTTCTCTGTTTGAACTATTTTTCCATCAAATTTTTCAATAATTTTTGAATATTTTTCAGTTAATTGCTTAATTTGTGTGGGGCCAGTATCTTGTCTAGCAACTATTGTATGTTCGTATAAATTCATATTTCTTCTTTAATAAAAAGTGAGGATATACTATTATAATCCTTTAATTACAACACTTAAAACCATAATAAAGTTTATATATTTAAATGTTTTCTGTTATTTTTCCAGGCCAAGGCTCACAATTAGTAGGAATGGGTAAAGAGTTCTATCATAAATACAAATTAGTTAAAAATTTATTTAAAGAAGCTGACGATACTCTAGGATTTTCATTATCCAATTTAATTCTCAATGGGCCAAAAGAAGACTTGGATTTAACTGAAAATACTCAACCTGCAATATTTCTAATAAGTTATTCAATATTTAAACTAATTAAAGAAGAGTTTAGTATAAACCTAAACAAAGCAAATTATTTTGCTGGACATTCCTTGGGTGAATACTCAGCACTAGCTTCTGCTGGAGCATTATCATTTTCAGATACTCTAAAAATATTAAAAATTAGAGGTAAAGCAATGCAAAGCTCAGTGCCAAAAGGAGTAGGTGGGATGGTTGCAGTTTTGGGTTCAGAAATTACAGCAATTGAAAATTTAATTAGTGAAAATAAAGATAAATATAAATGCTATATCGCAAACGATAACTCTATAGGTCAAATAGTATTAAGTGGTAACATCGAAGATTTAGAAAAAATGATGATAGATTTAAAATCTGCCAATATCAAAAATATTAAACTTCCAGTGAGCGCTCCATTTCATTGTAAGTTAATGAACAAAGCAACACTGATTATGAAAGAAGAAATTGCAAAGTTAGATTTTAAGGAGCCTGAAAATATTCTGATTTCTAATGTCACTGGAAATATAATGGCTAACTCAAATGAATTAAAAAATTTACTAGTTCAACAAATTGAAAATAGGGTTCGTTGGAGAGAAAGTATTTTATTAATTATTAACAAAGGAATTAATCAATTTATAGAAATAGGACCTGGAAAAGTTTTATCTGGTTTAATCAAGAGAATTGATAGAAATGTTAAAGTTAGTGCAATAAATACAGAAGAAGATATAAAGATGATTAATATTAATGAGTAGTTTAAAAAATAAAAATATTATAATTACAGGTGCTTCGGGTGGCATTGGAAACTCAATAGTTGCAAAACTACATGAGAAAGGTGCCAATATTTTAGCTACTGGAACAAGAGTTGAAAAATTAGACGAATTAAAAGAAAAATTTAATAATATTAAAGTACTAAAGTTTGATATCTCACAACATGAGAAAATTGAAGAGTTTATAAATAATGCAACTGAAGAGCTGGGTGGGTCACTAGATTGTATAATTAATAATGCTGGTATTACAAAAGATAATTTAACAATTAGAATGAGTCTAGAAGAGTGGACAAAAGTTATAGATATCAATTTAACCTCAACATTTTTAATGTGTAAATATTCCATAAAAAAAATGCTTAAAAACAAGTCAGGGAAAATTATTAATATTACGTCTGTAGTTGGACACACTGGTAATGCTGGACAGGCAAACTATACAGCATCAAAAGCTGGTATTGTTGCGATGTCTAAAAGTCTTGCAATTGAATACGCAAAGAAAAGTATAAATATTAATTGTATTTCTCCTGGATTCATAAGTACTGCAATGACTGATAAAATAGATGAAAAATTTAAAGAAGCAATAATAGCTAAAATTCCATCTAATAGATTGGGTAAACCAGAAGATATTGCAAATGCTGCTGCTTTCTTAGGCTCTGATCAAGCTGACTATATTAATGGAGAAACATTACATGTTAATGGAGGCATGTATTTGGGTTGACAAAGTTCTTTTTTGGACTATTAACGAAATATAACAAAAAGGAACATTATGTCGGAAGATATTTCAAGCAAAGTTAAAAAAATTGTAGCAGACCATCTAGGCATAGATGAAGCTAAAGTGTTAGATGATTCGAGTTTCATAGACGATCTTGGAGCTGATAGTTTAGATACAGTTGAGTTAGTAATGGCTTTTGAAGAAGAATTTGGTTCTGAAATTTCAGATAGTGAAGCCGAAAAAATTCTTACTGTAGGTGACGCTGTTAATTTTATATCAGGCAAAGCAAACTAGAAATTTAAATGTCCACAAAAAAAGATGGGATAATGGTAATTTTATCATCCCCATCTGGGGCAGGTAAAACTACTTTAGTAAAACTCTTATCTAAGGATAAAAATTTTCATATATCAATATCCCACACGACAAGGGAAGCAAGATCAAACGAAGTTGCAGATAAAGATTACTTTTTTGTAAATCAAGAAAAATTTAAGAATTTAATAAAAAATGAAGAGTTCCTGGAGTATGCAAAAGTATTCAGTCATTTTTATGGAACAACAAGAACACCTGTTATAGAAAAATTAGAAAAAGGTGAGAACGTAATATTTGATATTGATTGGCAGGGTGCAGATCAAATTAAAAACAAAAAATTAAACTATAAGTTAATTACTTTTTTTATACTCCCACCAAGTAAAGAAGTTCTGTTTGAAAGACTCTCTAACAGGGATATGAAGGATAAATTAATTGTAGAAGAGAGAATGAAAGAATTTAGTAGAGATGTGTTGCATTGGATAAATTATGACTATGTAATTATAAATGATAATCTTGACGAATGTTACTCTAAGATTAACAATTTAATTGATGCTGAAATTAATAGTGGTTCAAAAGATTATGATAAAGAATATATTAGAAAACATGTCAATAAATTAACGTATTAAACTCTCATATTCTTTAACAAGCTTAAAATAAATTTCAGGTGCAAGATTTTGAGGTCTAAGATTAAGATCAATATTAAATTTACCAGCAACTTCTTTTGCATTATTAAAAACTTGGTTAAAAGGTTTTTTAAGCATTTTTCTTCTTTGACTAAAAAAAACTCTAGTTAGCATTTCAAGATTTTTAGCATCATTTAATTCAAAGAAATTTTCTCTTGGGGTAAATAGTAGGAGTGTACTGTCAATCTTTGGTCGTGGTGAAAAACTTTGAGGTTTAATGTCTATTATTTTTTTTATATCAAGTTTCCAGTTTGATAAAATAGACAATCGTCCATATTTTGATGTATTAGACTCTGCAATAATTCTCTCAGCAACCTCTTTTTGAAACATTAATACCAAGTTTTCAAACCAGAATTTTTTATCTATACTAACTATCCATTTTGAAAGAATTTCAGTAGAAATATTGTAAGGTAAATTTCCAAACACTGTTAGTTTTTCTTTGGAAATTTTATCTTCAGACACTTTTAAAACATCTTCATTAATAATAGTAATTTCATCAGAAAATTTATCTCTCAATAATAAGACTAGTTCATCGTCTTTTTCAATCGTATAAACTTTTTTTGGATTTTTTTTAAGAATAAATGTAGTTAAGTTTCCACTGCCAGGGCCTATTTCTAAAACTTCCTTATTAGTAATATTAACTGTATCAACAATCTGTTCTAAAATATTACGATCTATTAAAAAATTTTGTCCTAAACTTTTTTTTGGTCTAATAAACATTTACTTATCTAGAAATTTTAAAGCTTGGATTAAGCTTTCGGGACTAGAAAGATTTTTACCTAACATTTTAGAATTTGGCCCATGATCGGGTGAAATTCTAATAAAGGGAAGTCCTAGAGTAATATTTATAGCATTAAAACCAAAAATAGTTTTTGCAGGAGCTAGAACCTGATCATGATACATGCCAATAACAACATCAAAATTTTTTGATTGGTCTTTCATAAATATTGTATCTGCAGCAAATGGTCCACTCACAACATATTTTTTTTTTATTAAGTATGCAATTGCAGGTTTTATTATCAAATCTTCTTCACTTGATTTATAATTGCTTTCACAATGTGGATTTAGTCCCGTAATTGCAATTCTAGGATTTATATTAAATTTTTTTTTATAAAATTCTTTAATCAAATGAACATGATTAATTATTTTTTGTTTTGACAATTCTTTATGAACATTTTTTAATGATAAATGAGTAGTTATTGGGCTTACAGATAATTTTTTATTAAAAATTAGCATTGCTACTTTATTTTTTTTATTCATTTTAGCAGCAAGATATTCAGTTATACCTAAAAATTTTCCTCCTAAAAAATGTTTCTTAGATATTGGGCCGTTAATTAACCCAGCACTCCTATTCTTTTTGACTAGATTAATAGCTATTTTAAAAGATTGCTCAATATAATTTTTTGAATTTTTTGAAATTTTATCAAAAATATTTCTAAAAACAAAATCTACATTAACTATATTTATTTTTTTTATACTTAATTTATTAAAATTAATTTTTTTTTCATTAATTATGTTGAAATCTAAATTATAATTTAAAGCTTTCATTTGTCTTATAAATAATTCATGTGATACAATAAGGATTATTGGTTTTTTAAAAATATTTCTCTTTACACTCTTAAAAAAAATTTCTAAAAAAATGCTATAAGGTTCACCTGCTACAATTATTATCGGTTCATTTTTCATTAACTACAATGCTTTGCTTAATTTTATTAAAATAAATAGTTGAAAATTGAGATAGTTGTCTGTTCTTTTCATAGATTATTTTATTATCTAAAGCCTTTTCAAAATTTCCCTTTTTTTTTGTAATTACGATATCTTCAACTTTCAAAAATAAAAGACCTGCATTTAATTTAATAGGTTTTGTAATATTTCCTTTTTCAAGGTTTTGTAACTCTTTAATTACAATTGAAGATAAAGAGCTTTCTTCAACCCAACCAATATTTCCTCCAACTTTAGCACTATCTGAAGAGCTAAATAAGTTGGCCGTATTATTAAAGCCTACCTGTTTTATACTTTCATTTATTTTTTTTATTAGACCATCCTCATTATTTTGTTGATCTGGTTTTACTAATATTTCAGATAAATTAAATTTTTTTGAATTAACGGATAGTTTTAGCTCTTTTTTAAGATCATTTTTAATCTGATCTATATTTATAGTTAGTTTATTATTATATTTTTCATAGATTAAATTGTTCCATAAAGTTTCTATTTCAATTTTTTTTGAAACCCATTGGTATGATAGATCAAATCCTAATAAATAACTTTCAAATTGATTTTTTTCAGTGATACCTAATTTGTTATAAAGATTTTTTATCATACTTTCCAATATTGGATCATCAAGATTGACACCTAGTTTAAAATATTTTTCTAGTTCAATTTTTTTTATTTTTTCATTTATTATAGATTCAGTCGATATTTTTTTCAATTTACCTTTATTTAGTGATTGAATTTTAGGATTCAAAGAAAGCATATATCTAGCTTCTTTATTTAAATCGTAACTTGTAACCATTTCGTTATTAACTTTATATAAAATGTAATTTTCATAGGCATGCAAATTTTTATTAGAAAATAAAAGGATTATAATAAAAAAAAAATATTTAATTTTTTTCATATCAATTAGTCATATTGGGACTACTAGCCGTTCCAAATGGGATAATAGTTAGTGATAAAAGTATTTGTTTTTCAGGTTTTAAATCAGAGTCTGTGTAATACTCCTTATTAAATTTAACTGAAGCAATCAAACAATCATTTGAGTAGCTATAAAATAGGTCGTAGAACTCTGTTGCATTAGTTTTTTTATTCTTTCTGATGTTAAACCCAACAGAATTGCTTTCATTTAAATTTAAATTTGTTTCATTAGATATATAGCTTTTTTCATTAATTTTATTTTTATCGTCCAAATATTCAAAAATTGTTACAAAATTATTTACAGAAAATTTTGTATTAATCCCATCATAATTTGACTTGTGCATATTATTATCGATTGCAAAATTATAATTTAAACTAAAGTTTTTATTTGGCTTCATCTTTATACTTCCAAATATATCAGAAGTTTTTTTCCCTATACTGCTTCTAATTGGCAGGTCACCATTTTCTTTTTGTCTTATAACTGTTGCTAAATTTAAATTAATTAATTCATTGTAGTTATTTTTATCAATTTTCTTATATTCAGCACCTACTGTTAGTGAAGTTCCACCCTCCACAGTGTCATTTGCTGCTATTCTATTAAAAGAAAAAACATTATTAACATCAATTCTTCTATCGTCATTAACCATATTTTTTGTTTTATTTGGGCTATACATTATTGATAATTTTGGAATTATATTACTTTCATAAATTTCCCCAGCTTTTTTAAGCGGATATTCACCTGTAAGCATAATTGATGACATTAGAGATTGATCAAATTTATTTTTATAAGTAGTTGAATTTTTTGCATCTAAATTAACATTCTTAAGTATTCCACTATAATTATATTTTAAACCACCTTCAAAAATTTTTGTATCACTTGTAAGCAATAAATCATTAATTATTGTACTCTCAAAAATATTTGTTTCATAATTTTTTTGGTAACCGTAAGAAGAAAATGAAAAGTCATTGTAACTTTTTTCTTTTAAATTAATATTCTTTATTATTTTGTAATTAGGGTAAATAAACTCATATCTGTCACTTTTATTTTTTGATAAATCCTCATACATTTCTAAAGAAGTGTTTACAGATAGGTCATCTCTTTCAGTATCAAATTTTAAATATGAACTTAATGAAGAATTATTTTTTATTATAGGTGAGTCAAGTTTGTATGTCTTTAAATAAGTATCATTAGATGTTCTTTCAATATTGACTTCAAGATTACTATAGTCAAACTTATCCAAATCTATATTAAATTTAGAATTAGAAAATATATGTGCTTTTGTTTGATTTTTTCCACCAAAAACATTTGAGCTATTAACACTGAAATCAACTATATGAGAACTGTTTTTGTTCACTTGTCTATACTCATTTTGTAAAATTGTTTGATCATTTAAATAAAATCTAGGCTTGAAGGTTAAATCTTTATTCTCAGATATTACGTAATAATAAGGAATATCAAATGATAAGCCTAAATTATTAGAGTCCCTTGTTCCTGGAGTTAAAAACCCTGATTGTCTTTTTACTGTTGGATCTGGGTGTGAAAACTTGGGAAAGTAGGCAACGGGTAAATCATATACTTGCAACCATGCATTTTTGTATTCGATAATTTTTTTTTTCTTATTATGTGTCATATTATCAGCCGATAATTGCCAAGCTGGACACTTTTCTGTTTTTTTACAAGTTGTAAAGACCCCTTTATTAATAGAAGAAATTCCATTTTTTGAGTTAAAGCTTCTAGCTTTTAGCCGAGGATCATTTTGAATGTTTCCAAATGAAGATTTATTAAAATTTATATTTAAATCTTTACCAAATATTTGATTATTTTCTAAATCTATCATTGTATCTGATATCAAATACTCATTTTTTTCTATGTCTATGAATTTAGTTGTTTTACCTCTGAGAGTTTTTATTGAGATTTGGTATTTAAAGTCATCAATAAAAAAAATATTTCCTTGATCGTCATTAACCATAACCTCATTCTCAGATACTAGTTCTTTTTCATTTACTGAGTAATTAAAACTTCTAGTTTCTCCTGAATATCTATTGGAAAAATTAAAATAAGCATCAGAATTTGAATAAAATTTATTTTCATTCTCTAAAAAATAAACTCTATTTGTTTTTATAATAAGGTCATTTTTTTTATCAATAATTTTAATATTACTAATTAACTCTAGTAAGCCTTTTTTTTTATTATAAAAAAATTTATCAGCAGTTATATTAATATTATTGTTTAAAACAATTTCTACATTATTTGTAGCTTTGATAATGTTGCCTTTTTCTAAAATTTCAATTTCACTAGCCTCATAATAAAATTGCTCATCAGAAAAAATTTTTGTATTTAAAAAAATAAATAATGAAATCAGGAGTATTATTTTTAGACTATTTTTCATTTATCCTTACCAATCCAACTGTCGTTAAAATTGAAATTAAAAGGAGAGGTAACCAAACAGACAATGTAATAGGTAGCTTATCATTTTCACCCAATATACTTGCAAAATGGTTTACATAAAAAATCATTACCGATAAACCAATTCCTAGCAGAAGATAAAAAGCTTTAGGTTTATTGTGTTTAATATTCAGCATAATTACTGCGGACAATACGGTCATGACAACAAGATACAATGGAAAAGAATAAATTTTTTGCAAATGCAATTCTATATCAGAAACAGAATACCCAACTTCTCTATAATCTTTTCTTAATTTGTACAGTTCCCATAGAGTCAGCGACTCAAGGTTTGAGAATAGTGTATTTATTTTCTCTGAATTAAAGTTTGATTCAAAGTAAAAATTATTTTTATTCATATTCATTGAACCAGTTTTAGAAATTTTTGATCTTTTTATAAACCAATTTTTTTCCTCAATATTAACTTCTTCAGAATATATATGCCTGATTATCGTAAAATCATAATCATATTGAGTAATCATAACATTTCTTAGATAATTACCGTCTATAGTGTCAGCATTTATAATATTTATATTATCATTAATTTCGTCTCGTATCCAAAGACCGTTTTCTGTTATAACGGCTAAATACTTATTATCACTCGCATAATCCATCTTTAAATCTAAATAAAAATACTTTAATTTTGATGAAATATTATAATAAAATATAATAATAAAAACTCCCAATATAAACGAAAGAAAAGATAAAATTTTTATTAGTTTAAAATTATCTAGGCCTATATTTTTAAAAATAATAAGTTCGTTATTTTCAATTAGTTGCAGAAAGAAAAATTGTGACGAAATCAAAAATATAAAAGGAAAAATATCATATAGGACTGATGGTGCATTTAAAAAATTTAAGAGCAAAGGAAAAAATAAACCAACTTCAGTATTTTGAAAATAGTTTATTTCTTCAAATACATTCAATATCAGAATTAAACTAAAAAAAATTCCAGAAATAAAAAAAACATTTTTAAAATAATTTCTAGATATATACTTTTGATAAACTTTAATCATTGTGTTGCTGTTAGGTAGTTATTATTTTTTTTAAAGTAAAAGAAGTAAGTAAAAAAATAAAAGATTAGTGGTAATAAAAAAAATATATAACTATATAATTCATTACTCGATGAATATTTAATAGAAATTTCTGATATGAAAATTGTTAAAAACCCTATTAAAAAAATTAGAACTTTATAATTATTAAATTTTCTTTGTTCTTTTGATTTTAGAATTAACAAGCCAGCTATCAAAGCTATAAGTGGTATATATAGTGGTAAGTAAAATCTCTTTAATAGTTCTTGTCTTATATTTTTTAAATAACCTTGATCGCATCCTGTTATTTTTTTTTGATCAATAATATATTTTGTTTCATAAGAAACATTTAAATAACACTTGACTAAATTTTGTGTACTTGTTTCTTGAATTTTGGGTGTTATCGTACTTTTGGTTGTAAATTTAGATAAGTTAAATTGAAAATTTTCAAACACAAACGAAGTGCTATCACCATCTTCACTATTTAAAATTTCTCCATTTTTTAATATAAAATAATTAATTCCATTCTTACTAACTAACCTTCCTTCTTCTGCTGTAATTATTTGAAATATCCCTCCTTTTTCTGATTGATCTTTTAAAAAAATATTGTTCATTATTTTTTTATTTTTAGTAAATTCATCTACATAAATTGTCAGTCCCGAAACTGTATCAATAAATTTTTTTTCTTTTATTAAAGATGGAAAAAACTCAATATTTGAATTTCTAATAAATGATCTAGCAGAGTCTCCTGCTTTAGGAGTTAGAAGGCCAGTTAATAAAAATAAAATTAGTAAAAAAAATATTGAAAATTTTGTTAAATTTTTAATAAAATCTACTTTACTAATACCAAGAGTCCAAAATATGATTAATTCGTTTTTATCTTCATATTTTAAAATTATATAAAAAACAGATATAAAGAAAACTAATATATAAAGTCTCGAAAAAACTTTCGGGAAACTTAGCAAGGTATATGAAAAATATACCTTAAAACCATGTCCATCCTCAGAGACAAAGTCTAAAAAATTGACAGCCTGTATTACCCAAACAATAATAGAAAGTGAAAAAGACAAAATTAAAAAAAAAACAAGAATATCTTTTAAAAACTTTCTGAAAATTAATTTTTTCATTGAAATATAATAATTTTAATCATATATACCATCGAACACATTATGTGTGTATTTAAAATTTATGGCTATTAAAATTAATTATTCAAATAAATTAACTAGCAAATCTTCAGCTTATCTAGTCTTATTCGTTGATCAAAGTTTCAATATTAGTGGGTTAAAAAAAATAATTTCAAATACTGAATATTCCTACATATCTGAATTATTAAAAACTAGTGATTTAAAAAAAAACATACTTTTTTTTGAAATTAATTCAAAAAAAAAAATATTTTTAGTGTCTATTAAAAAAGATCTAAAAACCTCAGATGTAGAAAATTTAGGAGCTACATTTCATGGTTTTATAGATTATGAGAAAAAAAATGATTATTTTATAAGTCCAGATACTATTAATAGTAAAATAGAAAATTTTTTAGGATATTTCCTGCATGGATTAAAATTAAAATCTTATGAATTTAATATTTATAAATCCAAAAAAAATAAAAGACTTATTTCTATAAATGTTATTGGAAATAAGAATAAAATTTCAGCTCAAAATCAATTAAGATTTAAAGCCCTAGAGGAAGGAAGTTTTTTTGCAAGAGACCTTGTGTCGGAACCAGGAAATATCTTACACCCAGATGAATATGCAAAAAGAATAAATACACTTAAAAA
>Ga0114997_10002119_pt1 | contig 16182 bp, 15 predicted proteins | sample ArcticOcean_MG_C_2_FD_87045 | JGI IMG/M metagenome (GOLD analysis project Ga0114997, IMG submission 87045) | Marine microbial communities from western Arctic Ocean - ArcticOcean_MG_CB4_136 | ecosystem: Environmental > Aquatic > Marine > Oceanic | place: Arctic Ocean: Canada Basin | collected...
ATAAATAAGGCCTTATTAGCCTATAATTTAAAGGAGATAATACTACTGAATACATACAGTACTTCAGTAAAAAAGATTTAAAGTAGCCACTTAAGCCTCTTTTTATTGCAGCCATAAAGGTTATATCCTTATACTCGCCACTGGATAAATTAATTCCAAGTTTTGAAATTAGCCTATATGTGAAACTTTTAGCCATGCTTTTTAAGCCCTAAAAAATAAATAATAGTTTGTAAAATCTTTCTAGTAATTTTAAAAGGAAGGGTATAGAAAGAGATTTTTAAGTTATTTTGTCTCCAAGCAGTAAGGCATTCATAATTTGACTCCATAATACTCATTATATTCTTTGAACTCGTGCCACCTAAATAAAATTTTATTATAAATTTATCTAATCTCTTTACTTTAAGTTTATGAACAAGAAGAACTCTTAATATAAAATCATAGTCAGCAGAAATTTTATAATCTTCATTGAAATAGCCACATTTTTCAAACACACTAGATCTTAGATAAATACTTTGATGAGATGGAAACCATCCAAATCGCATTAAATTATCTCTATATTTAGGGCTGACATTTTTTCGAATAATTTTCTTTCTATCTTTACTATAAACCATTGAGTGGCCATAAATTAAATCACAAGTACTTTGTTTAAAACATTTTTCGACATTACTTATAACATTTTTATCATAAAACAAATCACCTGCATGCAAAAGCCCAACAATATCTCCTGTTACCTTTGATAGACCTTTATTAATTGCACTATAGATACCATTATCAGGCTCTGATATTAGACAGCTTATATTTGAAGAAAAAGAATTTATAATTTCAAGCGATCCATCAGTTGAACCACCATCAATCAAAATATACTCAATATCTTTATAATTTTGAGAAATTACAGACTCAATTGTTTTTCTTATAACTTGATGTTCATTGAAACAAACTGTTATGATTGAAATTTTCATTGTGAAGTGTTGAGAATTTCTTCATAAAGTTTGAAATATTGATTGAAATTTTTATTTTTATCAAATTTCGTATTTGCAATATTTGTCAATAATGATGTTGAAGCTTTAGATTTATTTTTAATTTCCTCTATAACAACCTTTATTTCATCAATATCACCTTGATTTACAACATAACCACATCCTTTATAAATTGATTCTGGGCTTCCACCAGTTTTATAAGTCAGGACTTCGGTGCCACATGCAATTGACTCTAGATTTGTTGATGGATAAGTATCCTCAAAGGTAAGATTTAGATATAGGTCTGCACAAGAATAGATCATTGCTAGCTCAGCTTGGTCCGAGGTCCTTGAAATTGATATAATGTTTTTAGGCAGCATTTTCTGTAGTTTTTTACTCACACCAACTAAGACAATTGCAAACTCTCCACCAAGAAGCTCCCTTAACTTAAGAAATTCAAAAAAACCCTTTCTTTCAGTCCATACTGATGCTACACCTAATATAATAAATTTATTATTAAGATTATAATCATTAATAAAAGATGCACTTTTAGAAGGCTTAAAGACTTCAAGATCAATACCATTTTGAATAACTCTAGACTTAAAGCCATTAAGGTACGAATATTTTATTTTATTATCAAGCCAATTAGAGACTGGAACGATAGTCATATTGTGAACTGAATTAAATAATCTTTTTTTATTTAAAAAATTTTCTTTTGAATTATCTTTTATTAAACTTGATGGATATGAAGATCGTTGTGGACATGAATAGCAAGACTCTCTCCACTTATTACAATCAACAAATTCAAAATGACTGCAATGTCCAGTAAAAGACCAACAATCATGCAAAGTCCAAACAATTGGAATTTCTTTACGTGCTAAATAATTAAACAAAATCTCAATATTTATATAATAGCCATGTAAGTTATGAAGGTGAATGATATCTGGCTTTATATAATCAATTTTCTTTAATAATTTTTTTGTTGCTCTGATAGATCCGAACCCGTGTCTATCAAAAATTCTAGTAACTAAGGCATGCCAATAAAAGTCTAATTTAAAACCTATCCTAATTGTGTTCTCCATATCTCTATTTTCAGGATATTTTCCACTAAATGCTATATAACTTTTATTTCCATTATCTGTAAAAATTTTACTAATTTGACAAACAATCTTACCGGTTGAACTCGTCTTTAAGCCAGTATTAATTTGAAGCAACTTCATGACAAATAATTAAGAAAAAAGACTTTCAAAAAGTTAAGTATTAAAATAAAATTATTAATATATACTCTATGAATAAGGCGAAGAATCATAATTTTGTGACTTTAATGCTGGGTTTGACTTTTTGTAATACATTATAGCCATTAAAATAGGTATCAAGGAAAATGCAACAGCAATTGCAGAATTAAGCACAGTAAACAATAAAATTAATTCAAAAAATCTATTAGGATTATTATCTTTTAAAAACCAATACATATAAAAAATAAAAATAACACCTATTAAACCCAGCTCATAGATAAATGAACCAATAAATGATAAAATTTTGTTACTTCCAAGCCCCGCCCAAAAGAATCCATCGAAGCGCTCAACCAATATAAGAGACAAATCAGCAAAGCTGTGGAGTCCTCCAGGAAGGCCATGATTTAACACAATACCATAGTATGGAAAAACTACATTTAACAACCTGTCATTAATGCTAACATCTTTAAGTATAACTTGATATATTTTACTAAATAACCCTCCACCATCATCAACATTAATACCAAACTCAACTAGACCTGCAAATCTACTGCCAGGAAATAATATTAAAAAACCGTAAATAAATATCAAACTAGCGATTGCCATAATCAAAACTTTTTTTATCGAATGGCCTATTATTAAATGTCTTAAAGCATAGACACAAGCAGTCACTAATAAGAAAACAATAACCATTGAAGATTTTGCTAATACAAATATAGATAAAATATTAATTAAAACTAAAAAAACGATTTTTATAGGAGGCTTGTAGTCATAAATTATTAGAAGAATCCAACTAAAGAAGAATAAAATAATTCCAAAAAAAGTATGTTCCGGTGAAAGGCTCCAAACACCTCCAGCTATACTTGGGTCAAAGCCATTTGGTATATTTAAAAAAAGCAAGCTATGTCCACCAAAAGGGATCTGTATTAAGCCAGCAAATATATATACTAGATTTGCAATAACAATAGTTTTAATTGGAATTCCAAATCTTTCAAAAAATATTATTGACACTACTAAAGTAATAATAAAACCAGAATAGGATGCAATAGCTCTAAAAAATGTAAAGTCATAATTACTATCAAATATAACTAAAGTTAATAAAATAATCATTAAGAAAATTATAAGATCAATCGCTTTTCTGAAAATTAGCCCACTAGAAGTAAAGAATATAAAGCTGAAGAAAGCAAGAACAATATAGTGTGGCTGGCTATCCATAGTGTTAGTGCCAAATGACACAAATGGAAATAACGCTGCAATAAAAAAAAACTTGGCAGTTATATTTGTAAAATTAGATAGCATTGCCTTCCTTGGCGTTTTTAAAAAAGGTTTGAAAATTATATACTTTTCTATAAACATCAAAGCACAAATCTAGATAAGGCATATTTTTATGACCAAGCTCCTCTTTGATCATATTAACTTCATCGATCATATCATTGGAATTTTTCACACTTAAGGCATCTGCTCTTTTCATAAAGCAAGATAAAACTTTATTAATTTTTTGCCCTTTGAATTCTGAAAATATAAGTCTTTTCATAAAATGATAATCAGCTGCTAGAGGATATACACTACTAAAAATTCCTAAAGAATCAAAAACACGCTTCTTATAAAATATAGACGGTTGAGCCCATGGTATTACTGTTACCTTGCCTAAAAGATTGCTAAATAATGGAGGGACCCTATAAATATAAACTTCTTGTTCTAAACGATCAATAAATCTACAATTTCCATAAATATAATCAATATCTTCATTTTTTTTAAACGATTCTACAACAATAGATAATGAGCCAACAGGATACCTATCATCACAGTTTAAATATGCAATAATATCACCTTTAGCTATAGCTATCCCTTTATTAATAGCATCATACATCCCATTATCCTTCTCAATTATAACTCTTAAGTGAGGATACTTCTTTAGAATATCAGCACTAGAGTCCGTCGATTTCGCATCAACAACTATATGCTCAAAATCAACTTTTTGATCTAAGACACTTTTAATGCATTTTTCTAAATACTTTTCTCCATTATAATTTGGTGTAATAATTGTAAATTTCATTTGAATGGTTTTATAAATATTAAAAAATCTTTATTTTACCTATCATAATATTAAAGATAGTTATGTCTTAAATTACACTTAGTGAAACCTCCTTGAGCTAAATATTAAATCTCCATTGTTGCTTCGCTCACCTCTATAGTTGCCATAAATAAATCCTTCATAAACACCTTTTGGACTAATAATTAACTTAAATTTATTTTTCAAGAAATACACATTAATGCCAAAAGAATTACAAACTATAAAAAAATTACTTCAACAAAGAATTTAATATAGAAAGAGATGTCCCAGAAAAATGTACGTCATTACACGAAAATAGACGGTCCTATCCGACAGTAGTGCCCCTATCAGGTCCAAAATTTGACTCGCGAAGGGACTCTTAATATTTTCATTATTAATTAATGCAGTCTTTAACCTTGAATCATAGCGCCAAAAAAAAGGATTATTTTCAATATCAAGCTTACTAACTAAATATTGAATAATTCTATCATTTCACCATTGTGAAAAGACCCTAAACTTTTTAGAGATTAAGTTAAAACCATGATTATGGTTTCTACAGGTTTGAGAAGACATGAAATTTTTAGCTTGCAATATAAGAGATGCATCCTCTCAATCAACATTAATAAAATTAAGATGATTCATTAATAGTTTCAATTTATTCTTAAAATATTTTTTTCAATAAATTCATATCAACATAAAGCTAGTTTTTTTTGAAAAATACCGCACAAAAATCTATAAAGCGCCTTCGGACTATGTAAATATGTAATAGAATAATTTTTAATTGTAAAGCACATTTATCAAAAAAACTAAAGTAGTCAATTAAGATATTAAACCTCTTATGGAATGAATATAAAGGAAGGAAGAGCTCAATCCATGAAACCCTAAATGGCTTGTATGGGTTAACCCTACTAATTCCATTTATGCCAATTATTATATAGCTTCTATCTTGAATAGCAATTTTTCCTTGTTGCGCAATATATAGATCAATAATCCAATCCTGTGCCATAAAATGTTCGCCTAGAAATTGGCATTTATTAATTATTTCTGTTCTTATCACAGAGTAATATATTGAGTGTGATTGCCATATATTTTTTAATAGATAGTCAATTCTTGCTTTTGCTGATTCTTGCTCTAATGAAAAATTTTTATTGTTATTTTGATCACTGCCAATTGAGTCAAAATATTTTTTTGAACATGAGGCTGAAAAATCAGGATGAGCATCTAAAAAAGAAATATTTTCATTTAAAAAATCTACTGATCTTTTATCATCTGCCGCTAACCAATGAAAATATTCTCCTTGTGCCTGCTTTAAAACAAACTCAAAATTAGGAAACATCCCAATATTTTCTTTTTGTTTGTGTAAAAAAATTCTGTTATCAATCGAAACAAATTTTTCAACAATTGAAACTGTATTGTCATTTGAATTATTATCAGATATTATCAACTCCCAATTCTTAGTCGACTGACTTCTTATTGTATTAATAGCATCAGTTATAGTTTTTTCGCTATTATAAACTGGCAATCCAATACTTACCAAGGGCAAGTTATCATAACTTGGGGCTGAGCTTAGCACTACCTAACTCTTTTAAGATAGCCATCAGGCGCTACAGTAATAAGAAGTTTTTGATGAATAGCTTGATCTACCTCAAAGTCAGAATTCTTACTAAGATATTTATGTACTGCGGTTTTAGGATTATTTCCTATATCCCACGACCTATCCGGGTATGTACCACTTGGAAGATCTTCAATAATTGTATCAAAAACAACACAATAGCTTCCTATTGATACTAGTGATGCATAGGCCTCTAATTCAGCAAGTACATGATCATGCGTATGATTAGAATCTAGAAGGACTATTATATTATTGTAGTTCATAGCAATGGACTTGACTTGATTAATTACATCTAAATCAATACTTGAGCCCTCAATCATCTCAATCCAGTTGGACATTGGATGGGAGTCTATTGCTTTCTTATTGTGATCTCTAATATCAATATCAATACCTAGGACTTTTCTCTTAGAGTTAGCAGGATTATATGATTCACTCTTTTCGAGGGCCTCAGCTGTTTCAATTAAAGAAAGCATTGATGCATATAATATCAATGACCCCCCATGAGCTATACCTGTTTCAATTATTAAATCAGGCTTGACCTCCCAAATAATTTCTTGCATAGCAACTATATCTTGCGGATATTGAATTATTGGCCTTCCTTGCCATAAAAAATTATACGAATACTTTGGGGCAGTTGAAGAAGTCATAAAAGAGGAAGAGGCCTTTTGAATCTTTGCATCTTTTGACATAAATTCAATTCTATTTTGTATTTCTTTTTGAAAATCAGTCATATTTTTATTACTTATTAATAATTAATAATTTTATAGTATCGTCCAATAAAAATTTAACAAAAAATGTCAAAAATAAAAATAAAAAACAGGAGCAATATTTAATAGTCTATATTTTTATCTTTCTGAACATAGGTTTATTTAACTCCCCAAAAGGCATGAGGCTCATAATCTGGATAAGGATATTCACCCAAAGCAAGCTCAATATTCCAATTATTTTCCTTTAACAGCTGTTCTACAAATTTTTGGACCGAAATTGGCATACCTGAACAAATATTTACTACATCTTTAGCTTCTTCATTAAATACTAGGTCAACAATCTCAGTCGCAACTTTTTCTACTGGCATAAAATCTCGAATTTGCTTACCACCTGACATTTTGAAAATTTTATCACCATTGATAACAGCACTTCTTAATGCAGAATACAATGAGCTTTCAGCCTGCCCAATGCCGTAAATATAAAAAAGCCGTGCCCAAGTTAATTTAACTGGATAAATCTTACTTAGTTCGCGGAGCTGATTATGCAGAGTGTCTTTTGCTTTTCCATATGGATTATCAGGATTAGTTTTAAAATTTACAGCAAGTGCTCCTGATTGCATCCCATATTCAAAACATGTGCCAACAGAAATTAATGACTTAAGGCCCTCATTAATAAGATTTGATAAAAAATTATAGTGAGAAGGAAGTTCTTTATCAATATGATGGTTTGACCGATAATTTGGCAAACCTCCCCAAGCAAGGTTAATCAAATTATCAGGCTCACCAATAGCCTTAAAGCAATTTTTTGGTGGATTTAAAATATCTAAATTTACCCACTGAACATTTTTTAAATCTGAAGAAGAATTATGTTTGATAGTTCTAGAAATAGCAATTATTTCAACATTTCTACTATCCAGTTCAGAGAGAATATAGCTACCAATAAACCCACTTGCACCAGTAACTGCTATCTTCACAAAATTATCTCTAAATGTGGAATAGCAATAACAAACTTACCTCCCCACAAATTAATATCTTTAAGTTGATGCATAACCTCTTCTTTTAAGTTCCAAGGAAGGATCACTACATAATCTGGTTTGTCATTGAATAAAAAAGATTCATCTAGAATTGGAATACGACTTCCAGGCATAAACTTTCCTTGCTTGGCCGGATTTTTATCTACAACATAACTTAATAAATCAGGCCTTACCCCGGCAAAATTCATCATTGTATTTCCTTTAGCTGCAGCGCCATAAGCAGCAACTTTTTTTCCTTCCTTTTGGGCTTTAAGAAGAAAATAAAGAAAATCATTTTTGATTTTTTCTGATTTTTTTTGAAATCCCTCATAAAAGTTTATAGAATTCATTCCTGCATTAATCTCTTTATCTCTAAAAACCTTAACCGAACTATTAAGTTTGTTTTTACCAGTAGCAATTTTTTGAACAAACAATCTTAAGCTACCACCATGAGTAGATAATTCTTCTACATCAAAGATCACTAAACCATTTTTTTTAAATACAGACTCAATTGCAACTATAGAGATATAAGAATAATGTTCATGATAAATAGTGTCGAACTGACTCTTCAAAACTAAATTTAGCAGATGTGGAAATTCAAAAGTTACAATTCCATTTGGTTTTAATAAATAATAAAACCCTTTAACAAAATCGTTAATATCTGGCACATGAGCTAAAACATTATTCGCAATAGCAAGATCTACTTGCCTAAAATTATCAGCCATTTTCTTAGCTGTCGTTTCACCAAAAAAATCCTCAAAAATCTCAATTCCTTTTTTTCTTGCTGCTATAGCAGTACTATGAGTTGGCTCAATCCCATAACAAGGTATAGAAGCTTTTTTAACATATTGAAGAAGATAACCATCATTTGCAGCTATTTCAGCGACCATGCTTTTTTTGGTTAGGCCAAAGTTTAGAATCATTTTTTCTACATATACTTTTGCATGATTTAACCAAGAAGATGAATACGAACTAAAATACGCATAATCATCAGAAAACATATCTCTTACGCCAACAAAATCCTCTGTTTGAGTAAGCCAACATTTACTGCAAACTTTAACCTTAAGTGGGTACCATTTTTCTGGAGATTTAAGATCATCAGTTATTAAGTATGAATTAGAAGGTGGCGAGCTACCTAAATCAATAAAAGTATGACTTAACTCTTTATTGCAATTCCTGCACTTCATATTATCTCAATTCCTTTATATACATCTTTAATCATAGGGTTATTTTTGTCTCTTTCTGACATCTCCACTATATTTAGTGGCCATGATATTGCCAATCTAGGGTCTAAAGCATTAATTGCGTCTTCAGAATCAGGACTAAAGAAGCCTGAGTGCATATATATTAAATTACAATCCTTACTTAAAGTTTGAAAGCCATGCGCAAAACCTTCGGGAATAAAAAGACTAAATTGATTATTGGCGTTTAATATTTCTGAATGCCATTCAAGAAAAGTAGCAGAATCTTTGCGTAAGTCAACCACCACATCAAAAACTTCACCATGAGTACAGGTAATAATTTTAGCTTCTGTCTGAGGCGAGTTTTGAAAGTGCATGCCTCGAATTACACCTTTTTTATGAGTTAAAGTATGATTAACTTGCACTATTGGCTTGCCAAAGCCAATTTCTTTAAAATCATCAGCACAAAATAGGCGACTTAAGAATCCTCGCTGATCTTCAATTAGCTTACGCTCAACTTTATATAAGCCATTTAAAGGTGTAGGAATGAAGTTAAATCGATTACTCACTTAATCAAAAGCTCTTTTTCATATTTTTTAATTTGATTGAGTGAAAAAATACTCATATCTTTGTTTTTTTGCCATTCTTTGTACCAAACAACAGTTTCATTTAAAGACTTTTTCAAACCCCACCTTGGCTGCCACTCTAACTCAGTTTTAGCTTTTGTGGAGTCTAGTTTTAAAATTTTGGCTTCATGAGGGTGCAAATCATTGCTTTTAATCCATTTAGCATCCCCACCCCAACAATCTACCAGAATATCAACTAAAGTTGAAACAGACTCAATACTATTATCCTCAGGACCAAAGTTCCATCCTTTTGAAAATTTTTCAGGATTATTAATCATGTTTTCGCATAATTTTAAATATCCTGCTAATGGCTCTAAAACATGCTGCCAGGGTCTTGTTGATAAAGGATTCCGGATTACAAGTTTTTTATTAGCCATAAATGCCCTCATCGCATCAGGAATAATTCGATTTGAAGCCCAATCACCACCCCCAATTACGTTCCCAGCCCTTGCAGTTGCTAGAGCAATTCCTTCATTACTCAAAAAAGATTTGTGGTACGCAGATGAAATTAACTCTGAACAACCCTTGCTGCTGCTATATGGATCATGACCACCTATTCTATCTTTTTCATGATACGCATGATCTGTTTCTTTATTTTCGTAACACTTATCACTTGTTATATTAAGTACCGCTTTAACAGATAGAGTTTTTCTAACAGCTTCGAAAAGGTTAACTGTCCCCATCACATTGGTATTAAATGTTTTATAAGGAGTGATATAAGATTCACGAACTAATGATTGAGCAGCCATATGAATAACAATCTCTGGAGAAGCATCTTGCATTGCTTTAGTGAGCTCTGCAGCATTACACACATCACCAAATATATTTCGTTCTAAAACACCTGCCACATTTGCATCTACAAAAAGAGAAGGATTAGTTGGGCTTGCAAGAGAATAACCAACTACATTGGCACCAAGACTATTGAGCCAGAGTGACATCCAGCTACCTTTAAAACCTGTATGACCAGTTAAAAAAACTCTTCGACCAGCCCAAAAATAAGCATTAATCACCAGACTTTCCAAGGAGCTTTATTACTGTCCCAAAGAGCATTTAATATATTTTTTTCACGCAATGTATCCATGGGTTGCCAAAACCCTTCATGCTTATATGCTACGAGCTGGCCATTTGCTGCAATAGTTTTAAGAGGTTCGTCTTCCCAGCTAGTTTGATCCCCAATAATATGTTTTATAACTTTTGGTGATAATACAAAGTAACCCCCATTAATCCAACTACCATCGCCTTCAGGCTTTTCTTGAAATTGACTCACATAGTTATCTTTAGTTATCTTCAAGGCACCAAATCTCCCAGGAGGCCGGACTGCAGAAAGTGTTGCTAACTTTCCATAAGAATGATGGTATTTAATTAGTTTAGAAATATCAATATCACTTACACCATCTCCATATGTAAAACAAAATGCATCTTCATCCTTAATATAATTATAGACACGCTTAAGTCGACCACCTGTCATCGTTTCTTCACCAGTATCAATTAAGGTAATTGTCCAAGGCTCAATATCATTCTGATGAACTTCAATCCTATTGTCCTTCATATGAAGAGTAACATCAGACATATGTAAAAAATAGTTATTAAAATATTCTTTAATAATATATCCTTTATAGCCGCAGCAAATAATAAAATCATTAACACCATGAAATGCATACGACTTCATAATATGCCATAGTATTGGCATACCACCTATTTCTATCATTGGTTTAGGCTTTAAATCTGTTTCTTCTGAGAGCCTTGTCCCCAAACCACCTGCTAAAATAATGGCTTTCATTAGTAACCTCTTTATTTGATAATCTAGTTTTCATTTTACTTATAAATTTACTTCAATCTAAGTAGAGTTTTATTAATCAAACGCCTTATATCAAAGAAATTAAAATTATAATGCATTAAGTAAAATGACTAAAACATAGCAAAGAAGCACTAAAAAGATTTATCAGGGTAATATAAATATTCTCCAGAATCTATAAAATTCCTCAGACCAAGAAGTATATTCTCATGATTTTCTGTGAACCAATTATCAATCCAGTATCGGTACATTTCAGGTGCAAATCGACCATGATAACCACCCAAATCATCTAATTTAATAAAGTCAATATCCCTTGCTTTATTATTTATGAAATCAAAAAAATTATTTGTTTCATCTAATTGTTGATTAATTAATCAACAATTAGTCGATATTTACCCGAAATTATGAATTCATTTACAGAATTCAAAATTTCTTGCTGCCTCTTTTCTGTCCAATTATCTATCCAATACAAGTAAATATCCGAAGAATTTCTTACAATGTTTGAAGCAGAAACAGAGGTAAATTTTTCAAAATTTTTAAAAAGCCAGTTTTTATTATAATGCAAATGCTTCATATAATAATACCCATACACATCATCTACATTGATTTTGTGCTTCACGTCCTTTAGATTCATTAGGATTTTTTTATATTCTTCTCTAGATTTTGGATTAACATTAAAATCATATGCTATATGAGGATTATTTAGAGAAGCATTAATTACTGGTTTATTCATTGCAGCATATTCAAAGCCAATTGACCCCCATATCGTCAATGCAAAGTCTATCCCTTCATCAACTAATTGAATATGCGATGTGTCAGAAGGTAGTAATTTAAAATGTGAGTGAAGTTTAAAAAAATTCTCTATAAGAAATTTTGTTTCAGTAATAAAATCAGGATGTGTTTTTACGTACCACTCATAGTCAGTTTGATAAGATATTTCAACCAATTCTTCAAGCCATGCAAAAACATCAGGATAAAAATTCAGCCCAAAGGGATGTGGGCTGTCAAAAAAACAATGTGGCGCTAAAAGAACCTTAATTTTATCGCTCTTACTTAAAATTCTATCATTATTTGGAAGTGTATAAGCAGATTTTTTTGAGTATGGCATGTCAACCCCAACTTCACCAGATAATCGCTTGTCTATTCTTACTTTTGCTTTTTTAATTCCAGAAACTTGCTCTTCCAGATTTAATCTTTCAAAATTTTTCTTGTATCCAACAAAATCCCTATAAGCAAAAATATTTTCTTCAGTAAGTCGATAAATATCATTTGCGTTGGTTTGAAAACAATTGATTCCAAGTTTAGCTGCAATTCTTAGAGGAATCGCGTTGGTATAAACCGTATGACTGACATTAATTGCCTCAACATCGTTATCACTAAAGAAATTGTTCCAGTAGACTATAAGCTGAATGCAATAATTAAGATGTCTCTTAAAAACTTTTGTCTCAGCATAGATAGTTGGATGTTTATGATAATTTAGATAAGAATCGTATATTAAATCACCAAATAAAATACCATTTATAGTAATTTTTTCTATGTCATATTTATTATTAATTAAGAGTAATTGTTCATTATATATTTTCCTACTTTCTTTTAAGATGTGATTATTTAAAGATGGAACAATAAAAGAGTTTATTCCGAATGATTTAAAAATACTAAGAATAGGTGATCCAAAAAAAGATCTAAATTTCCAAATAAATTTACTACTAAGTTTTCTTGGAATTCTGGGGAAATATGCAGTTAAACTTGCATTATATTTTTTAGATAATTGATTTGCAATATAACTGTAGGCAATTGTATTTGTGACTGTTTCATTTAGCTCCATCAAAATAATTTTTTTATTTAAATTATTTTTTTCATGACTTTCAAAAGTCTCATAATTATGCTTAATAAATCTCTTTTGATTATTATTTAAAAAGAAGAGATTTAGACATCTTTTAAATGAGAATAAGATTTTACTCACCTTTAAATTTACAAAAATAATGAACATCAAATTCAACACTATCAATAACTTCTTGCTTTTTCTTTGCGGCCTCAAGAGTCATGCCTGACCTTTCAAATATCTTTAACATTCCAAAGTTACACGAGAGTGTTCCAGCAGTAATTTTTCTAATAGCATCAAGATCTAGTGCCCAAGAAGCCAAAGTATTCCAAGCATCCTGCCCATACCCTTTCCCCCAAACTGAAGTATCGCCTATCAAAATACCCAAATCAACTACTCCATGATTAAAGTTAAAATATGCTGTCATTGTTCCAATAGACTTCCCCTCATCCTTAGTTCTAATAAGTATAAAAAGATTATCCGTATTCTTAAATGATAGAAAATATTTCTTACTCGAAGCTATGTCATGGTTAAGAAACCTTTGATTACTGAACTTCATAGCAATAGAATCATTTAGCCAAGCTAAATAATCATCAGTTATATCATTTTCAGTAAAAATGGATAATTCAACCAAAGTTCCATTTAGTTTATTAAAAAAAGTATTCATAAAACTCTAAGTTGAAGTCTTGAGACTAGTTAAATATTTTATACAAAAAACATCAATATTATAAAGTATTGCACTTTAATTCGGCTTTTCACAACCTCTCTAAAAAAAAATTAAAAACTATAAACCTGATGCTTATTAACAATTATTTATCTTTTAAATGCATAATTTCCTTGTAAGGCAAAATGCAATCTATAGATAGAGGCGGCAAAATAGACATAGTTGGCACATTTGCAGTTAATGCTACTACTAATGCAAAAGAGTTCATTCCCACCACTAAATCTGCCCATGCGATATCTTGATAAAGATGAGTATTTTTACTTAAATCAAATTTAGATACTGAATCTTTGTGTTTTTTTAAGACCTTATCATATTTAACTAATGACTCTGAAGGATGTAATCGCAAAACGATATTTACACTACGATTAGATATATTTATTTTATTTAAGTTAGTCATCAAGAATTCAATCGCCTCAAACTCTAAATATGTATCTTTACCTGACTTTATAAGCCGTAATGGCTCACCAATAATTAATATATTTTCAATAGGGTCCTTACATTCTGTAAGTCTCTCAGAGCAGGCCAATTTTGCTTGTGCCTGCAGATAATTATTAGGTAGCTCAATAACCAAAATTGATGGGAAAAAATTCTGAGTCTTTTGATAAGCATAATTATCACTAACAACAATTATATCTGGTAGCTCCTCATTATCGTTTCTAGTAAAACGCTCTCTATAGTTAGTCCAATGATCAATAACTGCGATATTTTTAATACGTCTTTTTTTTGCCTTAATACGGGCAGAATGCTCAGCATCTCCCCACCCAGTTCCACTGAGAAGAGATTTAGAACCATTGAGAACTGTATCAATAGAAGTTAATTTTGTGCCTGGGAAATGCTTTTCCCAAACTATCTTAGCTGGTCCCATCATACAAGGCTTCAAATCGCCCGTATAATCTTTAAGCCATTCAACTATTAGATTTGCAGCGCCGGCGTCATGGCAGACTACAGCTAATGGGGGTTTTACAAAATCCTCCAGTTTAGTCACCTTAATTCCCATATAACTTTATTATCTGAAATAAGTAGACAGAGGCACATACTAATCCCTTGGCAACATTAAATCAATTGTTTGAAGTGTTTGCAAGGCTTGAACGCCTGAAGATATAGAGCTATAATTTCCTGTCATAGCTATATAAAGTTCATCTGCAACATGCATTTGATATTTTTCTCCCCCACTATGAATTTCTTCGGATTCATCAGATAAATAACTATACCCTGTGAAATTTTTACTTTTTATTGCATTTGTCCACTCTAATCCGTTATTTCCCCAATATAACCGCCCTGTTGAAGAAACTATCTCGATAGTATAGTGCGAAAAGTGCTCCTCCCAGGCAGAAATCATAATAACCTCAGAGTTTTCGAACTTCATATGAACAAGAGGCTCAAGCCCAAAACCTTCAAACTCTCTACCTTTATTTATAACTTTTACATCAAGGCACTTTCCAAACCAGTATTCCATTAGATTTATAAAATGAGCGCCATTATGGCTAATTCCTTTTGAGTACCAAACTACACTCTTTATTGGGGCATTAATAATACCTTCATCAATTTGCTTCTTAATTTCCTTACTTTCTGGCAAGCACCTTCTAATATAATTCACATATAAACTTACATCTTTTTCTTTACAGATACTGACAATTTTTTTTCCGTCTTGTAAATTCTCCCCCATTGGTTTTTCACATAAAATTGATTTAGGAGCAAAACAACTTAACACTTCTTTAATAGCCAAAAATTGCAATGATGTTGGCACTGCCAATATTACCAAATCTGGCTTAATTTCATTAAGAGCCTCTTCAATTATATTAAAAGACTTAACATTATATTTTTTAGTGAAAGTATCACAGGCATCAGAGTTTATATCAACTCCTCCCTGCATATCAAATCCAGAATTTAAAAAAAATGCCCTTGAATGTGTTTGGATATATTTACTTTGATCTCGATGTAAATCATAATTTAGGCCAATATCTCCTAGGCCAATCAAAATACATGAAAAGACTTTTTTAGTCATATCTCTTTAGTTAATAGTAATTTTAATAAGTCAAGATTGGACCAAACCTTTTGAAAGGCTCTAATTATTAAATCTATATCGCTATCTTCAAGGTCAAACTGGCTTATACCAAAAGCAAGAAAGGATTCATCTTGTAATGACTCAGCAACTGGACAAATCCCTTTAGAATAATTAACATCACGCTTGCAAAATTCAGAATTCCAGGGAAAGCCCTTTGATCCAAAGGCAATTTTTTCTTGATACATAGGGAGAAGATGTATATTTTGATATTTTGTTCCCACTCCTGAAACGCCCTCAGCAATAAGTGCTTCAGCAATTTTTTGATTTGAAATTTCTAATAACTTAGTGTCTATTACCATTGGGTATGAATAATAAACATGGGAACAATCAACCTCTATATAGGGAAGTTGTAAACCTTTTAATCCGTCTAAACCTTTAGTAAGTCGTTCAGCG
>Ga0114997_10002120_pt1 | contig 16181 bp, 15 predicted proteins | sample ArcticOcean_MG_C_2_FD_87045 | JGI IMG/M metagenome (GOLD analysis project Ga0114997, IMG submission 87045) | Marine microbial communities from western Arctic Ocean - ArcticOcean_MG_CB4_136 | ecosystem: Environmental > Aquatic > Marine > Oceanic | place: Arctic Ocean: Canada Basin | collected...
ATAAAAAAAAAAATTTAAAGGTAAAAAAAAAAAAAAACGATTTAAAAAAAAACTATTTAAAAAAAAAAAAACTGAAAAAATAAAAAGAAACAAAATAAAAAATTAAAAAAAAAAATAAAGGGAACTAGAAATTCAAAATTAAGTTTATTTCAAAAACCGGACGGCAAATTTTTTAAACCCTGCCCACTTTCAGGAAAAAATGCACCAACTATAGATTACAAAGATATTAAATTACTTAAAAAATATATTTCAGAAAGTGGAAGAATTTTACCCTCACGAGTTACATCCGTATCTTTGAAAAAACAAAAAATAGTTTCTCTAGCAATAAAAAGAGCTCGTCTTTTGGCATTAATTTAAATATTTTATGGAAGTTGTTCTATTAGAAAATATAAAAAACCTCGGAAAGATCGGGGATATAGTGCTCGTAAAAAGAGGACATGGACGTAATTTTTTAATCAAATATGGAAAAGCACTTAAGGCATCTAAAGAAAATATAAATTTAGTAAATAAAAAAAAAGAAGATCTTAATGTTAAAAACCTAGCTTTAAAAAAAGAGGCTAAAAAAATTTTCGATATTATCAATAATAAAAAATATAAATTTTTCAAAAGAGCAAAAGATAATGAAGAACTTTATGGATCAATAAAACCAAAAGATCTTGCTAAAATAATTGAAGAGACTGATAAATTAGAAATAAAACCATCGCAAGTAGATTTTGATAAAGAAATCAATAAAATTGGTTCCCATAAAGCTTCAGTTAATTTACATGCTGAAATTTCTGCAAATATTCTTATTGAAGTTGTAAAAGAAAAAGACGAATAACAAACTATTTTAATTCTTGTCCACAAAAATTACATTTTATGTATAACTTTCGTGTTTTTTTTATAATTTTATTAGTATTTAATACTTCAATTAATAAAAATGAATTCACAATCTTTAAAAATCGTAGAAAATTCGGAAAAAAAAATACCCTGTAATATTGAAGCTGAGCAAGCAGTAATAGGTTCAATTTTAGTTTCAAACGATATTTACGATGAGATATCTCCAATCATAGATAAATATAAATTTTACGACCCAATACATTCTAAAATCTTTGAAATTATTGAAAATTTGATTTCAAAAGGTCTTTTAGCAAATCCTATTACCTTAAAAAATCACTTTGAAAACAGTGAAGGTCTTAAAGAGTTGGGAGGTCAGGAATATTTAATTAAAATTACAAAATTCTCTACTTCAGCAAAACAAGCTATTGATTATGCATCGATTGTTCAAGAAATGCATGTGCGGAGAGAATTGATAAAAATATCTGAAACAGTTTTAGAACAAGCTTCTAATGATACTGAAATTTCTACTTCTGGCGAAGAGATGATTCAAAATACTGAAAAATCTTTATTTGATTTGGCGGAAAGAGGACATTTTAACCAATCCTTTATGAAATTTGAAAGCGCTCTCAAACAAACAATAGAAATGGCGAAGAGTGCTTACAAGAATGAAGAAGGTATAGTGGGTGTTCCTACAGGACTTACAGATTTAGATTCAAGACTTGGCGGTATGCATAAACAAGATTTAGTTATAATTGCTGGAAGGCCATCAATGGGTAAGACGGCACTTGCAACTAATATCGCTTTTCACGCTGCAAAAAATATACAGAAAAAGGGTTTAAAATCTTCTGTTGCTTTTTTTTCATTGGAAATGTCCTCCGAGCAACTCTCAACAAGAATATTATCTGAACAATCAAGAATAAGATCCAATGATATTAGGAGAGGTAAAGTCTCTGAAAAAGAGTTTGAACAATTTATTGAGACTTCAAAAAATATTTTTGAACTTCCTTTATACATTGATGAGACTCCAGCTATTACTATTGCGTCTATTAGCAACAGATCAAGAAGGATCAAAAGACTTTTTGGATTAGATCTTATTGTGGTAGATTATATTCAGCTTATGAGGTCTGGAAGAAAAATGGAGTTTAATAGAGTTCAAGAAATCTCAGAAATTACCCAAGGTTTAAAAGCACTGGCAAAAGAATTAAATGTACCTGTTTTAGCTTTATCTCAATTATCTAGACAAGTTGAGCAGAGAGATGATAAAAAACCTCAACTATCAGATTTAAGGGAGTCGGGATCTATAGAGCAAGATGCAGATGTCGTGATGTTTGTTTTCAGGGAAGCTTACTACTTAGAAAGAAAAGAACCAAATGTTGGATCAATTGAGCATGCAGAGTGGAGACAAAAAATGGACGAAATATCAAATTTAGCAGATATAATGATTAGTAAACAAAGACATGGACCCACTGGAAATGTAAAAGTTGAATTTGAAGCAATGTATACTAAGTTTAAAGATTTAGATAACAAGCAACTTTAAATACTTAATGTTCCAAAAAATATACACAAGTACGATAATAAAAAGTCCAAAAATAACTCTACTCGTTCTTATCTTATTGTTATTAAGCTTTGGATACTTTTCTAAAAATTTTCAACTAGATGCGTCTTCTGACACTTTGCTTTTAGAAAATGATCCTGATTTAAAATATTTAAGAGAAGTAAATACAAAATATAACTCTAAAGATTTTTTAGTTCTAACATACACACCTAAAGATGAGCTAATATCATCAAACACAATTAAAAACCTTACGAATCTAAAGAATGATTTAGTTAATTTAAAATGGTCACATAGTGTAATTACAATATTAGATGTTCCATTATTAAAAAATAATGACGACCCTCTATCAGATAGAATTAAAAATTTTAAAACATTGTCTAGTGAAGATGTAGATAAACAAAGAGGATTTGAAGAAATTATTAATAGTCCAATTTATAAAAATTTTATTATAAGTAAAAATGGAAAAACAAGTGGAATAATTGTTTATATAAAAACAGATAAAGAAATATCAAATCTTATTAAAATAAAAAATAATTACTTAGATAAGATAGAAAAAAATCAGTTGAATAATGAAGAAAAATCAGAATATAAAATATTTTTAAAAGAATATGATAATTATAAAAAATTATATAATCAAAAAAATCATGAAAATATTAATGAAATTAGAGCAATAATAGAAAAGCACAAAATAAATGCTAAGATTCATTTGGGTGGTATTCCAATGATAGCGGACGATATGATGACTTTTGTAAAAAAAGATATATTGGTATTTGGAGCAGGCGTCTTCCTTTTTATTATATGCACTTTGTGGTTTATTTTCAGAAATTTTTTATGGGTTTTTATTCCTCTTTTAAGTTGTTTCTTTTCAGTGATAATAATGGTTGGCTTGCTAGGATTACTTGGTTGGAAAGTGACAGTTATATCTTCAAATTTTATAGCCTTAATGCTTATTCTAACTATGGCAATGAATATCCATATGAGTGTAAGATATCTTCAATTTAAGAAGGAAAACCCAAAAATCCCTAACGCAGACGCAATACTTTGGACTGCAAAAAAAATGTTTTGGCCTATATTTTATACAGTGCTAACTACTATCTGTGCTTTTTTATCTTTAATTTTTAGCGGTATCAAACCTATTATTGATTTTGGATGGATGATGACTTTAGGTCTCATAGTTTCTTTGACTATAACTTTTACATTACTGCCTGTGGTTTTAAATATTTTGAGTAAAGAAAATACAAATTTCAAAGATGATAAAAAATCAAAAATTACTACTTTTTTGTGCAATGTTACAAAATATAATACTAAAACAATCTTAGGCTCTTCTATTTTTATTATTTTTATAAGCATTTACGGTATTACAAAACTTGAAGTAGAAAATAGCTTTATAAATTACTTTGACAAAAAAACTGAAATTTATAAGGGAATGAAATTAATCGACGATGAGTTAGGTGGCACAACGTCCCTTGATGTTATCATTAAGTTTTCTGAAAACAAAGAAGATTCAAATTCAGCAGATGATTTTGATGATTGGGGCGATGAAAGTAAAGATGATTCTAAATATTGGTTTACAAGAAATAAAATTGATATAATAACAAAAGTTCATGATTATTTAGATGGACTAGATTCTGTTGGGAAAGTAATTTCCTTTGCTTCGATGGTTAGAGTTGCTGAAGACTTAAACGGTGGAAAAAAATTACAAGGATTAGAAATGGGTGTTTTATATACTAAAATACCCGATGAAATTAAAAAAAATGTAATCGATCCTTATGTTTCTATTGAACATAATGAAGCCAGAATTAATTTAAGAGTCCTAGATTCAAAAAAAGATTTAAGAAGAAATGAATTAATTAAAAAAATCAATTATGATCTAGAAAATCAATTAGGTTTAAAAAAAGATGAATTCAAGTTGGCTGGCGTACTAATTCTATTTAATAATTTATTGCAAAGTTTGTTTAAATCACAAATACTTACTCTTGGTGTTGTTATGGCTGGCATAACGCTAATGTTTTTAATTCTATTCAAAAATGTAACTTTATCACTTATAGGTGTAGTGCCTAATTTTATGGCTGCCTTTTTAATTTTAGGTGTAATTGGCTTATTAGGAATACCTTTGGATATGATGACTATTACAATCGCAGCAATTACCATAGGAATTGCAGTTGATAATAGCATTCATTATATTTACAGATTTAAAGAAGAGTTCAGAAAAAACAACAACTACCACAAAACGCTTGAAATATGTCATGACACAGTTGGAGTAGCAATTTTAAACACATCTATTACAATAGTTTTTGGTTTCTCTATACTTGTATTATCTAATTTTATACCAACAATTTATTTTGGTATTTTTACAGGAATGGCAATGCTTTTAGCAATGCTTTCAGTTTTAACTCTCTTGCCTAAACTAATTTTAATTGTAAAACCTTTTGGAAATGAATAACGTGTTACAATTTGTACAGAGCAATATATCTATGTTCGATATAATTGTTTTTTTAATTATTTTTTATTCAGTAATACAATGTGGCGCAAAAGGGTTTATGAGAAGCTTATTTTCATTCTCAAAGTGGCTTCTTGCTTTAATAATTACTATTATATTGGTTCCTAAAATTAACCCTTGGGTACAAGACTATATTGAGTCAAAATTTGTTGCTGATGTTGGTTTGGGAATTTTTATATATGTGGTATCTCTTTTTGTAATAATTAATATTGGAAAAGCCATAAACAGAGCGGTTACTTGGTCTGGATTAGGTAGTGTAGATAAATCTTTTGGTTTAATTTTTGGCATATTCAGAGGATACATAATTTGTGTATGTTTTTTTTCTCTATGTAATTGGTTTTATCAACATCAAAAATGGCCAATTAAAACCCAAAATACTTATTCTTTTGAATTGATATATAAGGGAAGTGTGTTCCTGATTAAAGAATTTCCAAATAGCAAAGATTACTATGAGGAAACAGAAGAAAAAATTGAAAAAATTTAAATGGATAGATTAAAAGAAGAATGTGGAGTTTTTGGTATTTTTAAAAACAAGGATGCCGCTGCTTTAACTGCTTTGGGGTTGCATGCGTTGCAGCATAGAGGTCAAGAAGGCTGTGGTATAGTTACCTTCGATGGTAATAATTTTTACGCAGAAAGAAAAATGGGTTTAGTTGGTGATAATTTTACAAAAGGTGATGTTTTAAAAAATCTACCCGGAGACTATGCTATAGGTCATAACCGTTATTCAACCAGTGGAAATAATTCGATTAAAAATGTCCAGCCTTTTTTTGCTGATTTACATTCAGGAGGTATAAGTATAGCTCATAATGGAAATTTATGTAATGCAAGGAGTCTTAGAAAAGAATTGGTTAAAGACGGATCAATTTTTCAAACAACATCAGATACTGAAACAATAGTTCAATTAATTGCTAAATCAAAAAGAATTAAGTTGGTTGACAAAATTATTGAATCTCTTTTTAAAATTCAAGGTGGATATGCTTTAACTATTTTATCAAATAAACAATTATTTGGTATTAGAGATCCTTTTGGTATTCGCCCATTAGTAATAGGTAAACTTGACAAATCATTTGTATTAGCTTCCGAAACATGTGCTCTAGATATAATAGGTGCAAAATTTATCAGAGAAGTTGATAATGGAGAAATAGTTATAATAACGGAGAAGGGTTTAGAAAGCATAAAACCGTTCCCCAAAACTAAAAAAAGACCATGTGTGTTTGAATATATTTATTTTTCAAGACCCGACAGCATCATTAATAATGTTAGTGTTTATGAATATAGGAAAAAATTAGGAGCTCAGCTTGCTAATGAAACACACATTGAAGCTGATTTAATAGTTCCTGTTCCTGATTCTGGTTTGCCTGCTGCTATTGGATACGCAGAAAAAGTAAAAAAAAATGTTGAATTGGGAATCATAAGAAATCATTATGTTGGCAGAACATTTATTGAACCTACACAACAAATAAGAAGTTTTGGTGTTAAATTAAAACATAATGTAGTTAAATCTCTTGTTAAAGGTAAATCTTTAATTTTAATTGATGACTCTTTAGTCAGAGGAACAACTTCCGTAAAAATTATAAAAATGCTTTATGATTTTGGTGCAAAAGAAGTTCATTTAAGAATCTCGTCTCCCCCTATCAAATATCCAGATTATTATGGAATAGACACACCTAATAAAAATGAATTACTTGCATCAAAATTTGATATAGAGGGAATGAGAAAATTTGTAAAAGCAACAACACTAAAATTTTTATCTATAGAGGGGCTTTATAAGTCAATGGGACACGAAACAAGAAATGCTATTTACCCTCAGTTTACTGATCATTGTTTTACAGGAGAATATCCGGTAGATCCAATTGATGCTAGGAATAATGATTTATCAGAAGATGAGCTGTCAGTGTTGTCTTCTAATAATTAGTTAAAGCCAAAAATTTTTGATTTGTCTGTATAAATAAATAATTTTCCATCATTTATAATGGGGTTTGAATAAATTTGATCACCAATTTTTTTATAAGATTCAACTTTGCCTGATATTGCGGAGGATACAATCAAATAACCGTTGGAAGTTGCAGCATATATTTTACCTGATCCCATAACAAAACCAGAAATATTTGTTAGTCTACTCTTTTTCTTTAATATTTTTAAAATATTTTTTGAAGAAATTATTTTACCATTTGAAGATTCTAGTATTACAAAATATCCATTTTCTGTAACCAAAAATATATTTTTTCCAACAATAATTGGGGCAGAAACTGAACTTACACTTTGCTCCCAGTTAATAAATCCATTATCTAAGTTATAAGAGAAAGTTAAAGATTCTGTTGAAAAAAATATACTATTATCGTTTAAAACAATTTCTGAAGATTTAAAAAAATCTGTTGCATGTTTGAGTGTTGATTGTAATGTATTCAAAGACCAATACACATCCCCAGTCCGAGAATTAATTTTAATTAAATCACCAGATGAAAAACTAGCAATTAAATCACCACTTAAAGATATAGCTAACGACAAAAGATTTTGACTTTTAATAAAAGAAGATATTGATCTCAAATCCCAGATAATTGCTCCATCAACTAAGTTAAAACAAATTAACCTATTATCTTGATTGATTAGGTAAATTTTGTTTTCGAAAATTTTAATTTGGGATTTGAATGGAATACCATGATTTTTTACCCAAATTAAATTTCCAGTATTAACATCAATTGAGTAAATAAATCCAATATTATCAGCTACATATAATTTATTATCAGTAACTGAAATTGTTAGGTTTCTGTATATTTTTTTATGTATTTTGGTATAAATATTTTGCTTCCAATTAATTTTTCCAATTTTATTAACATTAAAAATAGTTCCATTATCATCTGCAAAAATAATATTATTATTATAAATTAATGGAGAAATTTTATTTCTAAAGAAAGGAAATTTATTTCTACCAAATTTTTTTTTTAAGAATAGATTATCAGCACCAGATAAATAAATATTGCCTAAAGAATTTTTATTATTTTGAAAAGAAGTTGACCAAGAGGTATTATTTTTAGGCGGAGATAAAAGGATTTTTTTTTTAAGACTTACTTCTTTTAAATATATATTTTCAGATGAAAATATTTTTTTTTAATCACGCTTTCATTCTGATTTTTTTGTAGTTCAGAAATACGTTTTTTTTCCTTACTGTCACTATCCCAAATTCCGGTTTTGCTATCAAAAGAACAGCTTGGCATGACGAATGACAAAACAAAGATAATTAAATAAAATTTATTATTCATTGGTTATTTTTGCAAGTTGGAAACTTGCATATTTGTAAATATCTGGATGTAGATTTTTTATTTTAAAAACTTCTTGGTAAAATTCTATAGCTTTTATAGTCTCACCTTTAGTCATAAAGAAGTCACCTAGAAGCAATAAACTATGTGGTTTCCATGTATTATCTTCACTTAACAAAGGTCTCACTATTTCAATTATTTCTAGTTCAGTAGAAAAATCTGAAGCAAATAGTGCTTTTTTAAAAATTAATAGATTTTCTAAATCTTTTGTAAATTTATTTTTTTCTAATATATGCTCAAAAAGATCTAAAGTTTCTTGAGAATTTTTCAATAAATTTCGATTTATTAATAAAAACAAACTTAAAGTTGAGTAAGTGGAGTTGTTTGAAAAAATAACCTCTTTCAGTAATTTTACGGCTTTATCATTTTCACCATTTTGAAGATAAACTTTAGCTTGTAAATAATTATCAGATAATAAAATATTTTTTTTTTCTTTATTTTCAAAATAAAGGCTAGTAACTACAAAAATTACAAATATTGAAAAAATAAACGAGTAGATTAAAATTTTTTTACTGTCATAAAATTTTCTTAATTTGCTTTTTTTAGTTACATCATATTCTGCGTTAAATAAATTTTCTGTCATCTAAATAATTAGTTAATTATAAACATTTTTGTTAGTTGGGAATTTTCTTAATTTTACATCTTTAGAATAATTTTTTATAGCTTTATCCATAATATTTCTTAAACTCGAGTATTTTTTAACAAACTTTGGATAAAAGTCACTTAATCCTAACATATCATCAATTACTAATATTTGACCATCGCAATATCTCGAGGCACCTATTCCAATAGTAGGTATTTTTACACTTTTTGTAATTTTTTTTGCTAAACCTTCAACTACACATTCTAAAACTATAGAAAAAGCTCCAGAGTTAGAAATAGCTATAGCATCTTCAAAAATATTTTTACTCTGGGCAAAATTTTTTCCTTTTGCTTTAAAAACCTTATCAGTTTGTGGTAATACTCCAATATGACCCATTACTGGGATGCCTTTTTTTACTAAATAACGAATAATTTTAATGACTTTTTTTCCTCCCTCTAACTTTACAGCATCACAATTTGTTATTTTCATTACATGTTTAGCATTTTTATATGCAATAGATTCATTTTTATAAGTTTTATAAGGCATATCAAAAACTACTAAACTTTTTTTTGCATAGTTTTTTACTGTTTTGCAATGCTCTATCATTGTACTCATTTTCACTTTTTTTGTAGAATTCAGTCCGTATAAAACCATTCCTAAAGAGTCTCCTACTAAAATTATATCACAATACTTGTCTGCAACTTCTGCTGTAGTTTTTGAATAAGCAGTAAGACATGTTAATGGTGTTTTATTTTTTTTGTTTAAAATTTTTTTAATTTTAGGATTATTCATTTTCAGGAATTATTTTTTCAAGCTTTTCTTTTATTTCATTTTTTTTTGAACAAAATGAATCACAAATTAAAACAAACTGTTCATTTAGTTCTTTGGCTTGATCGTAGTCGTATTGTTTAATTTTAAGCAGTGTTAGCATATAAATAGCCTCATCATTTGTAGGATTTAATAATAAAACATTATTTAAATTAATTTCGTATTCATCGTCATTATCTTGCTTGTTATGAATTTTGGCTAAATATAAATAAGATTTTTCATTTTTTGGGTTAAAAACAATATCTTTTTCAAAATAAATTTTTGACTCCTTGAAATTTTTATTATTGTAAAGCTTTATACCTTCGTCAAAAAAGTCTTTTTGTGAAGCAAATGAGTTTATATTAAAAAATAAACTAATAATAATTATTGAAGTTAGTAAAATATTTTTCATAATTTATTAAATATAATAATTTCTCTATGTATCATATTTTTAAAATTCCCTTACAATAAATATAAATTTCTTTAGATTCTTTTTTGCTAGATATAGGTTTATATTTTAGTACTTTCTTGAAGTTTTTTTTTGCTTTTTCATCAATCTCTCTGAAATTAGATCCCATAAATAGCTTCGATAAAAATATCCCATCTTTTGATAAGTTTTTTTTAGCAAAATTCATAGCATTTATACATAATTCTCCAGTTCTATAAGAATCTAAAGCTTTATTTCCCGAGGTATTTGCTGCCATATCTGAAATAATTACATTAATTTTACTATTAAAATAACTTATTATTTTTTCACTCACTTCCGATGCTAAGAAATCTCCTTTAATAAAATCAACATTGTTTATCTTTTCCATAGGTTTAATATCCACAGCTAACATTTTCCCTTTTTCAATTATTTTGCTTACTACTTGTGACCATCCTCCTGGACTGGAGCCAAGATCTAACAAAGTTAATTTTTTATTCAAAAATTTAAATTTTTTATTCATTTCAATTAGTTTAAAAGATGATCGAGATCTATAACCTTGAGCTTTCGATTTTTTAATAAATTGATCTCTATTGTTTTTATTGAGCCAGTTTTTTGAACTCTTGTTCTTTTTCAAATATTTAACTTTTAATTATATATGTTTATTATAAAATATCTTCAATTTCTTCTTCTTCAAGACTATCGTTTAAAAACTTTTTACTTAAATTTTTGTGATGAAAATAACTTACTGGAATTAGTAAAATATAAATCAAGCCCGTTAAAAATAAAACTTCAAATGTAAAAAAAATTAAAAGACTTATATAAGTTCCTATTCCAAGTAATAAAAAAGTACCTGATTTTCTAGGAATTGCTATTCTTTTTAAGGAGTAAGTTGGTATTTTGCTGACCATTAAAATCGAAATGGATATAATAATTATCGAACTTACTATTTTATTATTTTCATTTATAAATATATTATTTAAATTTAAAAATTGAATAACTACTTCTAAATTTAATACTTCAATAATATTACTTAAGCTTAGTATTAAGGGTAACAATACTAACCCAGCTGCAGCGGGAGACGGAACTCCTTCAAAAAAATTTATTTTCCATGCTTCATTATCATTTATGTTAGTTAAATTAAATCTTGCTAGTCGTAGTGCACAACATACAGTATATACCAGCACAAAAAGCCAGCCAAATTTTCCAATTTCATTGATGGACCAAAAATACATTATAAAACTTGGAGCTACTCCAAAACTTATTACATCTGTTAATGAATCTAATTCTTTTCCAACTTTCGAAGTGGCATTAACCAATCTTGCAACTCTTCCATCTAAAGTGTCAAGTATAGCTGCCAAGCCTACAGTTATTACGGCCATTTCATAATTAAAATCTAACGCAAATTTAATTGAACTTAATCCTAAACATACACCTAAGATTGTTAAAGCGTTCGGTAAAAGTGATGCTGGTGTATTTTTTTTTTGAATTAATTTAAATTCTTTTTTATTTTCAATCATTTTTTTGCTATTAAAGTTTCTCCAGCTACAGTCTTTTGATTTACTTTTACTAATAATTTATGTTTTTCAAAATATAAATCTACTCTACTGCCAAATCTTATTATTCCAAATCTTTCACCTTGATTTACATCATTTTCTTCCTTTGCATCACATACAATTCTTCTTGCTATAAGTCCGGCTATTTGAACCAAAACCAATTCCTCTCCGTTATGAGTTTTTATTTTTACATAATTTCTTTCATTTTCATTGCTAGCTTTATCTAAAGATGCATTAAAGAATTTTCCAGGTTTGTAATATATTTGACTTACTTTTCCAGATGCCGGAAACCTATTTACGTGGCAATTAAAAATATTCATAAAAATACTTACTCTTGTAAATTGTTTTTTTTCTAAACCTAATTCTTGTGGACCATTTGTTTCAATAATTTGGGATATGACGCCATCTGCTGGACTTATTAGATAATTTAAATCATTTATAGAAAATCTTTCTGGATCTCTAAAAAAATAATATATCCATATTGTTATTAATAAACTGATTAAGCCTAGAAAATTGGAAATTAGTAAAATGAAAAAGGTTACTACAGCTGCAATAGCTAAAAACCTATATCCCTCTCGGTGTAGTTTTGGAAATAAATAATCTATCATCTTTATATTCTTTATAATTTTAGTTAATATGTATATTAAGTAACTAAATTCAATTGTAATTATTAAAAATAATGCCAAAAATTATAGTAAAAAACCCTATTGTAGAGCTGGATGGAGATGAAATGACACGTATAATATGGAGTTTCATCAAAGAAAAGCTAATTATTCCTTATCTAGAAATCGATATAAAATATTATGATTTAGGTATAAAGAATCGCGACATTACAAAAGATCAAATTACTATCGATTGTGCAAAAGCGATTAAAAAGATTGGAGTAGGAATCAAATGTGCAACAATTACTCCAGATGAAAATCGTGTAAAAGAATTTAAATTGAAAAAAATGTGGAGATCTCCAAATGGCACAATTAGAAATATTTTAGGTGGCACTGTTTTTCGCGAACCAATTCTTTGTAAAAATATTCCAAAACTTGTTCCTAGTTGGACTAATCCTATTGTAATCGGAAGACATGCGTTTGGTGATCAATATAGAGCTACAGATTTTAAAGTTCCTGGCAAAGGTAAATTAACAATGAAGTGGACATCTGAGGATGGGAAAGAAAAAAAAGAATTTGAAATATTTAACTTTCCAGGGCCAGGGGTAGCATTATCAATGTATAACTTAGATCAATCTATAAAGGATTTTGCTAGAGCATGCATGAACTACGGATTAAATAGAAAATGGCCTGTTTATCTTTCTACAAAAAATACAATTTTAAAAGAATACGATGGAAGGTTTAAAGATATATTTGAAGAAATTTTTGAAAATGAATTTAAAAGTAAATTCAATGAAAGAAAAATTACATACGAACATAGACTTATAGATGATATGGTTGCTTGCGCAATGAAATGGAATGGAAATTATATTTGGGCTTGTAAAAATTACGATGGAGATGTTCAGTCTGATACAATTGCACAAGGATTTGGTTCATTAGGACTTATGACAAGTGTTTTGCTTTCGCCAGATGGAAAAACAATAGAATCAGAAGCAGCACATGGTACAGTAACAAGACATTATAGATTGCATCAACAAGGAAAAGAAACTTCAACAAATCCCATTGCTTCAATTTTTGCTTGGGCGAGAGGACTTTATCATAGAGGAAAATTAGATAATAATAATGATTTGAAAAAATTTGTTAAAACGTTAGAAAAAGTTTGTATACAAACTATTGAAAATGGATCTATGACAAAAGATTTAGCAATTCTTATTGGAAAAAATCAGAAATATCTTACTACAAATCAATTTTTAGAAATAATAGAATCTAATTTGAAAAAAAGTCTTAATTAATTTTTTTAGTTATTGCTTCGAAGGCATCTTCAATTTTATCTTTATAAATTCCTCCTGCCTGTGCAAAATCATTTCTACCTCCACCCCCTTTACCACCAAGAATTTCGGAAGCAATTTTTACGAGATTTACGGCATCATATTTTTTAATTAATTTATGTGATATACCTACGGCAACACCTACTTTTTTCTCATATATTGAAAAGCCTACTACAATACCTTCCTTTATATCTTGTTTACTTTTATCTATTATATTTCTTAATTCTCTTGGTGGAAAGTCTTTAAGCACATGTTTTCTTAAAATAAAAGAACCTATTTTTTTATCAGTAACAACATTCTTATCTTTGTCGTTAATAATATTTTTGATTTCTATTACATCTAATTGTTTATTTAGGTTTTTAATGTTTGTCGTTAAGTCTAAATCATCAACATAATTGGGTTTAATTTTATGTTTTAATAACTCTTTTTTTAGTAAGTCAATTTTTTCATTAAATAATTTATCTTTTGATGCTTTTTCTTTTTCAAAAGATTTTTCATAATTTTCCAATTCTATACCTCTTAAAGCTTCAATTCTTCTAACTCCTGCAGCAATTGAAGATTGGCTTACAATTTTGAAATTTCCAATTTCTTTTGTATTTTTAACGTGAGTACCACCACAAAGTTCAGTAGAAAAATATTCATTATTTTTTTTACCCATGGATAATACGCGGACTTCCTCACCATATTTTTCGCCAAACATAGCAAGAGCTCCCATATCCATTGCATCTTTTGGTGTCATAATTCTTGTTTTCACATCTGTATTAGCGCGCACTATATCATTCACATATTTTTCTATTCTATCAATTTCTTTCTTTTCAATAGGTTTGTTATGACTAAAATCAAATCTAAGTTTATTAGAACTTACCAAAGAACCTTTTTGGGCAACATGGTTGCCTAAAGTTCTTCTTAGCGCTTCGTGTAGCAAATGTGTTGCTGAATGATAGGCTCTAGTAGTATTTCTTTTGTTAACGTTTATTTGAAGATTTACATTTTGATTAACTTTTAAAGATCCTTTTTCAACTTTTCCTATATGAACATGCAAATCTCCCATTTGTTTCTGCGTGTCTTCTACAATTATTCTACAATCTTCAGAATAAATGATTCCTTGATCTCCAATTTGACCACCTGACTCAGCATAAAACGGAGTTTGGTTTGTTACAATTTCTACTTTATCTCCAGTTTTTGCATTATTAACAAAATTTTTATCATTTGATATTTTAAGGACCACACCCTCAGATTTATCAAATTCATACCCTAAAAATTCAGTAGGATTTAATTCTTCTCTGACTTTAAACCATTTTTCTTCAATAGATTTGTCTCCAGATCCTTTCCAGTTAGATCTAGCTATTTTTTTACTACTTTCCATCTCTTTTAGAAAATTTTCTTTATCAATTCTTATTTTTTTAGTTCTTAAAATATCTTCTGTTAAATCTAATGGGAAACCATATGTGTCATAAAGCTTAAAAGCTACAGAGCCTGGTAGAATATTGTTTTTAACTTTTTCAAGATTTTCATTTAAAATTCTAATTCCTCTATCTAATAATAAAGAAAACTTCTCTTCTTCATTTTTTAAGGTTTCTACTATTAAATCTTTTCTCGTTTCAAGTTCGGGATAACTTTCGGACATCTCACTTAAGATAATATTGAATAATTTATAAAAAATGGGGTTTTTACTTCCTAAAGTATGTGCGTGGCGCATCCCTCTTCTCATAATTCTACGGAGAACGTAGCCGCGTCCTTCGTTAGAAGGAAGTATGCCTTCAGCTATTAGAAAGCTACTTGCTCTCAAGTGATCTGCTATAACTCTATGACTTGCAATTGTTTTTTCACTTATTTGGCTATTAGTAATTTCAGAAGAGGCTTTTATAATCTTTTTAAAATGATCTATATTATAATTATCATGCGTGCCTTGTAATACTGCACTCATTCTTTCTAAGCCCATACCTGTATCTACAGATGGTTTTGGTAAATTAATTCTTTTATCTTTTGTAATCTGTTCGTATTGCATAAAAACAAGATTCCATATCTCTATAAATCTATCTCCATCTTGATCAATGCTTCCTGGAGGTCCACCTTTAAGTTTTTCACCGTGATCATAAAAAATTTCTGAGCATGGTCCGCATGGACCCATATCACCCATAGACCAAAAATTATCAGCTGTAGATATTCTAATAATTTTACTTTCACTTAACCCAGCTATTTTCTTCCATAAAATAAACGATTCATCATCTTCTGAGTAAACCGTAACGCATAGTTTTTCTTTCGATAATTTAAATTCTTTTGTTAATAAATCCCATGCAAGAAAAATGGCTTCTTCTTTAAAATAATCACCAAATGAAAAATTTCCCAACATTTCAAAAAAAGTGTGGTGTCTTGGAGTGTACCCAACATTTTCTAAATCGTTGTGCTTACCACCTGCCCTAACGCATTTTTGTGAAGTCGTAGCTTTTTTATATTTTCTTTTTTCTAAACCTGTAAAAACGTTTTTAAACTGGACCATTCCTGAATTGGTAAACATTAATGTAGGATCGTTACTTGGAACCAAATTGCTTGAGTCAACTATTTGGTGATTTTTTTTTGAAAAATAACTTAAAAATGAATTTCTAATACTTTTTAATGTTTTGTCTTCCATCTAACTAATAAATACAGTTTTTTAGTATGATGTCTAGGTGTGTAGAAAGGCGCTG